>Ga0233437_1000725_pt1 | contig 70391 bp, 35 predicted proteins | sample SI_122_August201_FD_182714 | JGI IMG/M metagenome (GOLD analysis project Ga0233437, IMG submission 182714) | Seawater microbial communities from Saanich Inlet, British Columbia, Canada - SI_122_August2016_200_MG | ecosystem: Environmental > Aquatic > Marine > Inlet | place: Canada: British...
TTATTCTTATCTGTTTCTCTTATTTCATATTTTATATCACTCTTTTGTGTTTGACTACTAAAAATCTCCTTATATTCTTTTTCGACTTCTTCCTTCTTTAATGATTTTACTCTTAAAGTATCAATATAATCAGTTATTTCTTTTATTTTTTTCATTTGGAAGTTTTTTTGTTTTTCACTTTTTGTATAAAATGATAAACTTTTATATTTTTTTAAATCTTCTAAACTTTGATTTTTGAAATTTTCATGTTTCTTTATTTCTTTAAAGATTTTATTAAGTTTTTTATCTTCTTTATTTAAATCAAATAATAGTTTTAGTGCTATTCTACCTTCTACTTCTTCTATTCTATAATCTTTCTTTCTTTTTCCTTCTTTTAATTCATTTAATATTATTAAATTCCCATTTTCATCAATCGCGTCTATTTCTTCTTGTGTTGTTTGATTTATATATTTATGATTATCATAGTAATCTATTTCTAATTTCCATTCAAAATCACTATTTTCATATTTTATTTTTTCTTGATTTTTTATTTTTCCTTGGTATTCTTCTTGTTCTTTTCCTTCTTGGGTTTTTCTTTGATTATATTCTTCTATTTCTTCTTTATTAACTATATTTTTTTTATATTCCTTTCTCTTCTTTATATCTTTTCTTTTAGTTAAAAATAATAATTCTTGAATTGCATTATATGAAACCATTTCACCATGTGCACCATTATAAAGATAAGCTCCATTTTCAAATGCAAAAAATTGGGTTTTAAATATATTCATTGCTTCTTCAACAAACTCTTTATTCTCTATTTCTTTTAATAAATCTTTTGAACCATTAAATATATTTATTGCTTCTTCAATTAATTCATTTGTTAATGAAGCTGCTTCTTTTTTAACAAATGATTGACAAATATCACCTTTTCTTTTCCAATCTAATATATATTTTTCTTTTTCTTCTTCACTTAATGAGGTTTTTTGATTTATATATTCTTTTGCTATTTTTACTAAATAACTTGTCATTTGTTCTTGGAACAATATAGCTCCACCTGTAATATTTAAATTAGTAAAGTATTTTCTTGTTTGTTTATGTTCTATTATATAGTCCAGGACTTGTCTTCTTTTAATACTTGAAGGTACTCTTGCATCTTCATTTATTTCTATTTCTAGAAAATCTTCTTCTTTACCTGTTTCTTTATTTGATATAATTGGATATCTTTTTTCAAAATATTCTAATAATTGATTTTTAGTTTCTACTGGATATTTTTTTCTTTCTAAAATTTCTCCATTCTCTATATTAATTAATTCCCTATTTTTAATTGAAAAATAGTATTCCCTCCCTTCAAATGTTAATAACTCACCTGTAAAAGCAGGTCTATTTGAAGCTGTTGCAGTCATTAATTCATCTTGTGACACCCCTGAGTTTAAAAAATCTATATTGTTATTAAACTCAATAGGAAATAGTTTTTTTATTATTTCATTTGAATCATCACCTATTAAATTATTTATATTTATATATCTACTTTTTTTATTTTCAATTTGATACTTATTAAAACTACTAGTTATATCTTTTCCTTCATAATCTATTAATGTTTGACTTGTTTTTTCACCTTTTTTATCTTTTCCTTCTTTATTTAAAACAAATACTTTTAACCCTCCATACATTGTTTTTGTTGGTATTTTTTCTTCTTTTAAACCTTTATATTTTAATAACATTTCTTTTGCAGCATATGTTACTTGTGGTAAATCATTAACTATTATATCTTGTATTCTAATTTTACCTTCAATATCATCTAATATCCCATTAATATTTTCTTCATTTAAATCTATATTTTCTTCTCTTCCTACTTTTTGATTCAATATATCAAATGCTTTTTCTATCTCTTCTTTTGATAAATCTTCTTTTGATAATGGTATTATTTTTGTTTTACCTGTTATATATTTTCTATATTTTTTTGGAACATCAATCATTTTACAAGGATGTAATGCTATTTGAACCTCTCCACCTTGTAATTCTTTTTTTACTAAAAATAAAAAGAATCCTTTTTTATTTAATAATTCTACTGCTTTTTGTTTATTTTGTGAACTAACTTCAATATCAACATCTGCCATTGAAAATTTATATTGTGACATAAATCTTTCTGGAGGCATTAACTCTTTTATTTCTCCTAATTTTGTTTCTATGTGTGTATCTGGTAAATTAGTATAACCCATTAAATCAAATGAAGTAAATGAAGGAGCAGAACCTCTAATTTGTGAAAAGATACCATTGTTTTTATATGTATTAATTACACTATTCAATGATAAAAAATATTCTAATAAAGATTTTTGTTTTGTTTCATTAAAATTATCATATGTTAATTTTATAAGTTCCAATTCTTTTTCTACTTCTTTTTTTGCTTTCTCTGCTTTAGATTTATCTTCCCATTTAATAGAATCTATTTTTTTATTTGTCTTTTCCAACCACCATTCTTTGAATATAGAAAAATCTTCAATAATATTTCCAAATATCTCTTTTTCTACTTCAATTATAGGTTCTTCTTTATTTAATTCCAATTCATGAACTTTAGTTATACCTTCATATACTATTCTTCTTAGGTTTGTTTTTACAGTTTTATCTTCAGTATCTACTTGATTTAAATCCACATTGTATATTTTCTTCCAACTAGGAACTGTACTTGGTTCATTAACAAAAAAACATTCTTCTATCTTATCACCATATGGATCTATTCCATATATCAAATTATGATGATAATTTTTTCCTGATTCTATTATTTGTATATTTGCTTTCTTTTTTGTTTTGATTAGATTTTCTACTTTGTTTTCTACTTTTGATTTTTCTTCTTCTTCCTTTCTTATATCTTGAATACCTTGTAATTCTGTAAATGATATTTCTTTTATATCTTTTTCACTTTTTATTAAAAATCTTTTTTTTGTATCATACTTATTAAATTTAAATTTATATGTAATATTACCTTTTTTATCTTTTTGTTTAAATGTAATATAACTTATTAATTCTTTTTGATTTTTAAAGTACATTACATCTTTATCTGCTTTTTTTATTTTCTTTTTTTCTTTTCCTGGATTTTGAACTTTATATTTATTTGATAACAAACCGTGTTCTTTTGAAAGAAATTCTTCTTGTTTTTCTCCAATAAGTAATTCATTTATATCTGTAATTTTATTATTTGAAAGATTACCTATATTTTTTAATACTTCTGTTCCTTTTTTTATTTTATATGCATTCACTTCATTATCATCATATATATTTGATATTAAATGTTCTGTTGCTTCTCTACCTGATTGATCTTGATCTAATAACATTATTATATCTTCAATATTTTGATTATTTTGTAACATACTTTTTATAGTATTTTTCACTTCTTTTGTTGTTGCTGTGTTTACATTTGAAACAGTTAAAATATTTGATTGTTCTAAAAGATTTTGTTCTTTTAACATTTGTTTTAACGATAATTCATCCATTTTTCCTTCAACAATAAATATTCTTTTTGCTTGATTACCAACATTTGTTACATCAAATGTATTTGTATTTATCATTTTATATTTTGAATTATTTTTTCTATCTTTTGTTCCTGCTACTATACTTATTTTATTACCACTAATTTGATTTTGGTAAGGAAATAATATAGGATGTTCTACTGAAGAAGTTATTTGTTGGAAATCTTCTTTAAAAGTAATATCTTTTACTATTTGTTTTGTACTTTCTATTATTTGATTAATATCTGATCTATTTTTATCATTTTTATCCATTATTTCTAATTTATTAGTCATTTGTTCAGATATTATTTCTAGACTTTTATCTATTTCTTTCTCTTGAGATTGTCCTTTTAATATCGTTTTATATTTAATTAAAAGTTCTACTTTTGATTTATATAATGAGATGAAATCAGCTTGTTTATTTTTTCCTTCTGTTTTTAATCTCTGAAATTCTAAATCTATATTTTCTATTATTTTATAGTATGAATTTACAATCTCTTTCATTTCAAAATCTAAATCTTCTTCATTTAATTTAGATATATCTATAACACCTGATGCTTCTATTGTTTCACTTGTTAATTTTCTTTCTATTAATGTATCTATATTTCCATTTGTTATTGTTTTAGGATTTGATTTCAATTTATCAAATGTTAGTTTTGTTATAATTTCTTTAACAAACATATCAGAGTTATATCTTTCCCATTTACCATATCTATTTTCTATTATTATATCTAAAGTATCACTATCTATTCCTAAATCTTCTATTAATTGTTCCTCTTCATTTAGATATGGACTTAATTTATGTTTTAATAAGAACCAAATAACATTACCGTCTACACCATCTGGCCCAGGACCATCACTTGCAAATGATTTTATTGTCCCTCTATTTTTATCTATTGCTGGTGATTGTCCATTTATAATTGGACTTCCATTTTGTAATTTAACTTTTCTTACTTTTGGTAAGTTTTTTATTTGTTTTATAAAGTCTTCTGTAAACAAATTTTTCCCATTTAGTTTACTATTTGTTGATTTGATTATCATATTTTACTTACCTTGTTTTAGTGTTGATGTTTTTATTTTATTTAGTGCTTCTGGTATTACTAGATTATCCATTTTATCATATATTTTCTCAATATCATTTTTAAAATATTCTTCTAATAATTTTATAGTTGGTTTAATACTTTGTTTTATTTTACTTAAATTATTATTTTCTATTAACGCTTTTTCAAATAGTTCATAACTATATTCAGAATCTTTTAAAGACTCCTTGAGTTTTTTATATTCTTTATAAAGTTCTAAAGTTGCTTGAACCCCTATTACTTTTGACATTTTTTCTTCTAAAACATCTTCTTCTTCTTTTGTTATTTTACTTTTTGTTTTTAAATCAGTTATATTTTTTTGTAAAAAATAAATATACAACATATTTATTTTTACATCACTTCTTTGTTCTTTTGCTTTTTGGGCTTCTATTTCTTTTTCTTTTATTTCTTTAAACTTAGGGTGTTTATCTGTTATTAATATTTGATTACCATTATTGAAAAATTGTATTGTTTGTGGTATTGTTTGTTGTTTTTTTAGTCCTTGTATCTTATCATTTACAACTAAACTTCTTTTAAAAACATCTATTTCTTGTAATGTCGTAATTTTAAGTTTCCTTTCTTGTGTTGAATCTCTTTCCATTTTATGACTTTCTTCTTCTTTACTATCCAATTTATAAATTATTGGTTTTGTTATTGGAAAATGTTGTTCTAAGTCTTGTACTATTTGTGGTCTTTGTTTTTTTGGTTTTGTAAGATTTTCAACTTCCTCTTTAGTTAATAAATAAATAATTGAATGGGTAACACCATTATTATTTTCTATTACTTGACTTTTTACTGGATATACATCTTCATCATTAACATTTTCACTTTTTACTATTAGAATTCTATGTCCCCTATGATTATCCATATCTTCTGTTTTTAAACTACCTTGTTTTGATTTTATAAAATCTTTAATAGAATAATTTTTTGAATCTTTTCCATCATTTGATACAATTTCAAATTTACCTTCATTATTTATATAATTTAGATTTTTACTTTTCATACTACTAACCTTTTTCTTTCTTTTTATTATTATATTATTTTAATCTTAACTTTTTTTTAAGAAGTCTATTTTTTGTATTGATTTCTCATAACCTTTTAAATAATCAAACATTTCATTTTTTCTCCTATTTATGATTTCTATAGTTTTTTCTATAGTTTTGTGTGTAACCATTATCATAACACCTGTCTTTTTATCATAACACTCCATTATATAATTATTACTTTTAATAGAATTTATATATATAATTCTCCCGTCTATTTCTATTTCTTGAATATTATCTTTATCACTAAATTTTTTTTTGATAATTAAATCTGAATAATCTTTTATTTCTTCTGATTTAGAAATACCAGGATTTTTCCATTTATCTATTTTATTTTGCACATTGTTTAAATTGATAATATAGTCATTTTGAATTAATTGTTCATCCATTTTATCTTTTATTACTTTAATTTGTATTAATTCTTGTAATTTTTCAACACTTTTATCACTTGCTTCTACTTTTAAAACAATCTCTACAAGTGATTCTAAAATATTTTCTTTATGAGCTAATTTTTGTTTTATTTTTTTTCCTTTTGCTGGTTTAGTCATTATCTCAGGCAAACCTTCAACTAATACATTCATCTCTTTTACATCCAATAAATAAGAAATATCTTCATACATTTCTGGATTTAATTGTATTAGTTTTTTATTTCTACTTATTTTTTGTTTTTTAACTATTACTTCCCTATATTTTTTTGAATATATTTCTTTTATATATTCTTTCGCTGATTCTATATTATCTTTTGTTATTTTTGAAATATTATTTTCTTTTTTAAATTTTTCTATTGTATCACTTATACCCTTTTTCCCCATAACACCTTTTTTTATATTTTCTCCATCAATATAATAATCAGGTAGTGCACTTGATATATTATCACTTGAATCACCTTCAAATATTTTTTGTAATAATGATTCATATCCAACTATTTGTGCAAATTTTTCATCATTTTCTTTTTTTGAAGAAGGGTTTAATTTTACTACCTTTCCAATATCATTAGTGGTTAAAGTTTTATTTGTATTTGCTAAATGATTTTGATCATTATCTGTTGTTATTATTACAATATTTTTATTATTATTTTCTTTTAGGACTTCTTCCACTATTAAACCATGATAATCATCTGCCTCGTAACCTTGCTCAAACCGAACTCTTTTGTTATTTTCTTTTATATAGATATTTTTAATAATATTCAAAATATCTATTACTGAACCTTGATTTGTTTTATCTCTTCCTGCCTTATATGTGTTATCTTTTTCTTCTTCTACTTCTTTATATTGAATTCCTTCAAATTGTAATGGTTCTATTTGATTTTGTAATAAATAGTTTCTTCTCCAAGAGTATGAATCAAATGTTAATATTTGATTTTCTTTTTTTGTTTCTACTATTTTACCTTCTTCATTTACCAAACCATTCCTTTTTCTACTGGATATTAAACTTTCAATTGTTTGTAATATTAATTTTATTGTATCTATATTTTCTGGTGGAAAATTTTTACTTATCTCTTTTTTTACCTTCTCTTTTCCTTCTTTTGTAGACAACCTTTCATCAATATTTTTAAAGAAATCTGTTATTAAATTAATTCTTTCCACTTTTGTTTCTTCCGTTAATTCTTCTCCATTCTTATTCAATCTAATTTCAAAAATTTCACCTTTTAATTTTTTACCATAAATTACGACACTTAATATTCGATTAACTAAATTGTTCATATCTTGTATTTCTATTAACTCTACTTCCTGTTTCATTTTTTTCCTTTTTTATTATTATAAAATATTTAAGAAAATTTTGATTAAAGATTTTTCTATAAAAATATCTTATAAATTGTTTTTTATTGTATAATAGAATTATGGATACAATAAAAACACTAGAACAAATAAAAACATTTTCAATAAAACAAATTGATTTATCACTTTCGTTTGAAGATAATATTATTAATAATTTTGGACAAGAAGCATTAGATATATTAATTAATTTTTTTAATCAATACCATTCTAATACAAGTACTTTAAATATTAAACCTTTATTTGATTCTGAAATAGAAGCATTCATTGCATTGTCACTACATGATTTAGGTAAAACTTATTATTTAATGATTAAGGATAAAAAAATTCAAAATTAATTTTTTTAGTGCAATTTTTTTTTATTTATTCAAATATATATAAATTGGAATAAACATGTGTAAACTTTCACAAACAAAAGTATATTGTGATTCTTCAATAATCACAGAAAACAATGAAGAAATTGGTAATATAGGAATTGAAATAAGTTCCTATAAACAAAATTCTTTATATTACAGAATTAGTAATATAAAATTAAAACGTTCTAGTGCAAATGAATTAGAACAACTTTCTATTTATCTTGCTATCGTTCTTTCACAAAAAATCAATACTAAACATTTATTTGTCTTCAATGACAATATTACTGCAGTTAGAAACTGTATTTTAGAATTAAAAAAATTGGAAGATTCTTTCCCTTCTTTACAATCACTTCAAATTGGTTGGATTCCAAACACTGAATTAGAATTATTTACAGTTGATTTTTTATCTAGAGAATCACATAAAAAAACCCTCTCTTACCCTCCAGAAATATTAAATAAATTAGGTAATTTAACTTACATTGATATTAAACTTCCGGATAATTACCCGGCTTTAGATAATGACTCTTTTCTTAATTATGTAAAAAATGAAGGTTTTTTATTAAAATTATTTTTTGGTTTATTTGAAAATTTTGATGAAAATTGTAAATTATCTTTAATAAAAGAACATTTATACCCTAAAAAACCTGCAATATCACATATTCAAAAAAATAAAGATATATATTGTGTTTCATTAACAAGTAAAAATTTTTTTAATATTGACTTTTCTGGATTATCAAGTATTACTGATATATCTATAGACAGTTATAAATATTTAAAAAGTAAAATATCAACTTTACAAGAACAAAAATCTATTGAATTATCTATTGCTGAACAAACTTTAATTGAAGAAAAAACTTCTTCTTTTAAGGAAGAAATTATTAGTAAAAATGTTTCAATAGAAGAAATAAAAAATACTACTATTTCAAACACTGATAACGTAGATATATATGAAGAACAAAAAAATAAATGGGAACCAATAGGGTTAACTAAAAGTAAAAAAGAAGAATTAATAACTAAAAACCCTTTCCTTAATCATAAAGTAAATGAAAGAGATAATTTATTTATATTTAAATTAGAACAAGATAATTCTTATTCCTTACTATTTAACATTGGTGACAAACCAAGGAAATATTCACAAATTAACTTCACATTTGTAGGATTTAAATCTTTTTTTAATTCACAGGGTTATGGAAAATTTAAAGAAAAAGATTTAAAATTAATTTTTAATCTTTTAAATAAAAGTGAAAATAAAAAAATAACATTTAAAGAGTTATCTAATTTTATTTATTTTTTATTAATACTTGATTACAAGTCAACTGATAAAAAGAAAGTGTTATTTTTATTAAATTATCTAAAAGTATTTGGAACTAATAAATTTGTTGTTTTATATTCTTTATTCACACAAAAACATAGTAAAATGATAAATGATGAATTAAATAAATCACAAATAAAAATTAGTGGCCAAATACTTCATAATTTCTTAGTAAGATACCCTAAAGAAGATTTTTCATTAAATAAACAAACATTTATAAATTATTATTTAAATTCACTCTTTTAAAATTAAAGTTGGAATATATCTTTAAAAATATATTCTAACTCTATAACTATTATATTATCTAAATAAAGTAATGGTATTTTATTTACAACATTTATATCAGATATACTTGGATATAAATATCTTAATGGTCCTTGAAGCTCTTTTGAGTTAAATGAATGTGGTAACTCTTCTATTAGTTTTTTTAAATCTATATTTTCTTTTGTGTATAATATTTCATTAAAAACCATATATTTACTACTATCATTATATTCCTTTTTAAATTGATATATTTCATCCAATTTATTTATATCTATAGTATTAAAAATTTCTTTTTCTATTTTATTAAGTTGATATTTTTTATTATTTATAAATCTTTCAATTAAATATTTCTTTTTAAAATTAAAGAACCCAAAGTCGTGTAAATTTAAAGTTTTTGTTGTTTTATATTCTTTTTCTATATTCATTTATTTATTATATGTTTTTTTCTTTTTCTTTTTCATTCTTTTTTTAGTATATAAAAAAAAATATATTTTCTTTATACTTTATTATATAAATCAATAAATGGATAAATAAAATGACGACTTTAAAAAATATAAAACTTGGTATTCTTACCCTTTTAAGTGTTTCTACATTATTTTCATATAATGAGATTGGTGAAACAGTAAAAAACCACCTTGATTCTGTTTCTTTCACTCCCATAGAAGAGGATTCTGGATTTCTTGTTGGTTTTGACCAAGAAGATAAAACTGTTTCTTTAGGATTTAGACTAAAGACTCAAGGTTCTTTTTTATTTTCTGTTAAAGAAGGTTTATTTGGAACTGTTGGTTCTGAACAATTAGATTTTTCTTCTGTTAAAACAAATTATGTTTCTTATATTCGTGATAGAGAAAGATACTCATTAGAAGCCTCTTTAGGATTTTCTTCACAATCAGAAATATTAAGTTCTGGTGAAAAACTTGGTCAAGTTAATGATGTTTTAGGTTATGCTATTAGAGCAACATACAATGTATTTGTTTTTGATAAATTCACAATGGATTTAAGTTATTCATTACCTATGATTATTGCACAAGGTACTGCTACATTTGAAAAACAAAATTGTTATACAGATGAATATAATAAATTACATTGTTCTACTATCACTAATTCATTAGTAACTAAGTTACCTCAACAATCATTAGAATCAAGGTTTTCACTTAAAATCACAAACAATTTAAGTGCTAGTGGTTATTTTGAATATGTTAAAAATGTATCTTATACTGAAGAAGTTAGAAAAAAAATAAATATTAGTTTAAGTTATTCTTATGATTTAAATACTATTTAATTATAGAAAAATTTAATATTAAGAATTTCTACTATTAAAATATATAAAAACATTTTAATTCTTTATAATAATCAAAAACACATTAAGGAACTACCATGAATCAATTTACCAACTTTATTAAACAAAATGAAATAATTAGACTAGAATTAGTTAATTCTACAACAAAAAAATATAAATTTTCTTTCTCTTTTTTCATTTGGAAATTATTACAAATCTTCTCTTTTATTTCTATGTTATTTATAGGATTAAAATTTTTAACTCTTTCTATTTTATCTTTTGTTAAACCTGGTGGCCCAATCGAAACTATGTTAAGAGACCTTCCAGCATTATATGAACCATTCTATGAAACATTCATATACCATGTTTCCATTTTTAATTCATTTTCAGTAGAAGAAAATTTCTTAGGTGTTGTTGTAGCATTTATAATTTTTTCTTTATTAACAGAATTAACTAACTATGGTAAAAAGAGAGAAGCATTTTTAAAAATACTTACTCCTATCTATTATAACATTTTAGTTAAAGGGTTATATATTCCTATTTTTAAACAAGTATTTGGTAATAAATCAAACATTAATGTTTCAAATAATAATCAACATTTCAATGTTCATTATAACATTGAAGGTAAATCTGTATTTATTGATTTTTTACCAAAATCTATTAAAATTGAAATTAAAGATAATTTATTAAAAACTGCTTCTTCAGATAAAAAAGTAGGTTTAAATAATTCTTTCTTAAATGAAATTAAAGATTATCCATTAGTTATTGATACAAATATCAATATTGGTAGATTCACTACTACTATTGATTTAACTTTATGTGATACTTTCACTCCTAAAAACATTAGAAGAAGTTTGACTGGTTCTAATGTTGAAAATGATTATTATTTAACTAATAGAACAATATTAATAGAAAAAACAAATAAAATAATTAATGATTATATTTCTAACTATTATTAATATTTAGAGAGAGAAAGAAGAACTTCAATAAAGAAGTTCTTCTTTTTTTTTGCTTATTTTTTTGAAACTTTAAACATTATCGGATTAGAAACTTCACTTTCTAATCCATCATTATCAATACCAATTATTTGATATGATACTTCCCCTCCATGGTTTATTTTTTTATCTTCATACACAGTACCTTCTATATCTTTTATAATTGTTATTTTTGATTTTAATAACGATACTTGTTCTTTTTTTATTATTTTAAAACTAAGATTTCTTTCATCACCTTTCCCCCATTCTAATACTACTTTATCATTAGTTATAGTATTCCTAATAAAATATGGTGTGTTTGGTTTTTGTTTAGTTTTCCCATAAATAGGATTTTTTTGCATTTTACTTTCTAAATCATCTTTATCTACTGCTGTTACATAAAATGATTGCGCTAAATCATCTTCTTTATAAAATATTCTTGCAAAAGTGTTTTTAGTTTCACCTATTTTTTCAACTGCTATTTTACCCAATATATTTGACATTTTATTATCTGTATATATATTGTATTTAATAATATCTTTTTCTTTACTTTCTTTCCAATTTAAATCAATTGCTTTTGGAAAATTATTTGAAGCAATTACATTTACTATTCTATTTGGTAATTTTTTTGTTGTTGCTAATACAACTTTTGACGGATCTGACTTTTGATTTTCATTTGATATAGATATAATTCTATATTTATAAGTTTCAAAATTTCCTAAATTAGTATCCAAATATTCTACCTGTAACTTATCTAAAAGCTTTATTTGTTCTACCCACTTACCTTTTATCTCTTTTTCTATTATATAACCTTTTACTCTATTATCTATTTGTGGTCTCCATAATAGTTTTATTATATTAGGTAATCCACTAACTGCTTGTAAATAACTTGTTGGTTCTATTCTTGTTGTAGTTTTAGTATTTAATTCTTTTGAACTATATGATTCATTTTTTTTATTATATGTAGTAATTATATATACATATTTTTTATTTGGTTCAAGTTCTTTGTCTATGTAATGTGTTTGTTGTTTTTCATCTATTTGTTTAATTAACTTTAAATTAGAATCTATTCCTTTTTTACCTCTATATATATAGTAACCATCTATTTTATATTTTTCTTCAAGTAACCACTCTAATGAAATAGAAGTCTCACTAGATATATTTTTTAATGCAAAAGGGATAGGTAAATCTTTTGATTTTTCCTTACCTTTTGTAAAGTTTTTTACTTTTTCTATTGACTCTTTTGAAATTTTTTCTATTTTTTCTACTGTACACCCTGTCATTAAAAATAGACTTACACAAATTAATACTATTTTATTTAATATACTTTTATTCACTTTATTTCCTTTTAAACTTTTTATCACCATTTACTAATTCTTTTCCTTCTATTAATTGTTTTAATTCTTCTTCTTTAATTTCTTTACCTAATTGTTTGATGTATTTAAATTGTGTAAAATCACAATCCCCATCCCAACTTTTTTTCTTAGGATTCCATTTACCTGTATTTTTACATCTAAATAACTTTGGACTTTGGACAATTTCACCATTACAACTAGGACACTTTACTGATAATTGTTCTTGTTTTGTTTGACCACTATAAGTTATCTTTGTGAAAAATGGTGAACTTAAATCTAAATCAATTTTATTCCCTTCAATTTCTAAGGTTTCTTTTTTTAATAGTCTTTCTACATCTTCTTTTTTTAATGTATAATTTAATGGTTTTTGATATTTAATAATTCCAAATGCACAACCAGAAAACTTCTTTGTTTTTTTATCAAATGTTCCACATTCAGAACACCTGTACCCTTTATGATTTTCAGTTAACATTGAATTACACAATGTACATTTTAAGTCTGTTTCTTTTTTCTCACTTGTAGAATTTTGTTTTATTTTTGGTTTTTCTTTTTCAATCACTTCACGAACATATGATTTTATTGATTTGATAAAATCTTCAGGTTTAGATTTTCCTGCTGTAATATTTGCCATTTGTTCTTCAAATTGAGCTGTTGTTTCTATGCCAACTGCATTTCCAACTACATTTAATAGTTCTTTCCCTATATCTGAAGTTTGAACTTTTTGTCCTTTTCTTTCTAAAAACTTTATTTTAAATAGTTTATCAAGGATTCCTCCTCTTGTTGCAGAAGTACCAAGTGAAAACTTAGAATCAAAAGCAAGTTCTACTTCTTCCTCTTCTTCTAAACCTTCTTCTTTTTGCTTTTTATATAACTTATGTACATCCCCCATAATTTCCAACAAACCTGTTTCAGTCATTGTTGCTGGTGGTTTTGTTGCATCTTTTTTTATTTTAACATTATCTAATACTAATTCTTCACCTTCTTCTAATTCAGGTAAAATTACATCACCTTTTTTTGATTTATTACTAACAAAATCATATGCTTTAAAACCTTTTTGTTTTTCAACTTGACCTGTTGTTTTAAATGTAATTTTATTATCATCTTCTAAAACTATTACAGAACTATCATATTTGTAATCTTTCATAAATGCCATTAAAAATTTAGCTACAATATAATTAAATACATTTCTTTCATCTTGTCCTAACTTTTGAATATCTTTATCACTTTTAACTAATGGAATAATCGCAAAGTGAGATTCTACTTTTGTATCATCAAATATTCTTTTATTTTTAACACTAAATGAAGTAGTTTCACCATTTAGTTCTGATTTATTTTGTGTTGTGTAAGTATTATAAATCTTTTTAATATCATCTTCCATTGAAGTAGGTAAGAACTTTGATTCTGATCTTGGATATGTACAATATTGTGCTTCATATAATGTTTGCATAATATCTGTTGTTTTCTTTGAAGATAATTTAAACAATGTACCACAAGATTTTAGAATATCATTTAGATTTGGTAAATAATCTGGTTTTTTTGAATTTAGTTTTGAACTATTACTTTTTACTTTATATTTATTCCCTTTTTTTATTAATGGTTTAATAGGTTCATATTTGTCTTTTTTTAAAGCAGTTGTTTGTTTTCCTTCATCATTAATTACAAAACAATCAGATACTATACTTGTCCCATTACTTCTAAATGTACCTTTTACATTCCAATACTCTTCAGGAATAAATTTTTCAATCTCTTTTTCTCTTTCTCTAACTATTCCCATAGTAGGAGTCATAACCCTACCTATATTCATAGTCTTATCGAACTCTCCTACTTTTAATGTAAATAATTGTGAAAAGTTAAAACCAATTTCAACATCTGCTTCCGCTCTTGACTTTGCTGTATTTACAAAAACCATATCTTTTTCTTGACTAAATCTTTCATCATATGCTTTTTTAATGGTTTTTTTATCTTCTGCTAGAATCCACATCCTTGTAAAATTAATATTTTTTACTTTTGATTGATGTTTTGAATCTTTTTCTACTAGATTAAAGTATTCTAACAATTCATAGACTAACAAAGAACCTTCTGGATCTGCATCACCACAATTAACTATTTCTGAAATATCTTTTCTTGATATTTCTTTTTTTATATTTGTTACTAAATCTTTTTTACCTTTTGAAGGTATCATTTTAATATTATCAAATTTTAATGGTAGATTTTTAATATCCCAAGACTTCTTTGGATATTTTGCTTCAATAACATGTCCTACAAGTGATACAATAATTATATCATTTTCTTCGAAATTTCCATTTTTATTTTTTTTCTTAACACCTAATGCTGCTGCTACTTTTTTCCCTAAACTTGGTTTTTCTGTTAGTATTAATACCTTTGACACTTTTCATCCTTTTTTTCTTTTTTTTCTACATTAATAATAACTATATAAAATTAAAATTAACTTAAAAAAAATTTTTTTTCAATATTTCTTTTTTTTATTGTTATAATTATAATAATAATACACTATTAGGAGATTATTTTGAATAAAAAAATTGATTTGAAAAAAATGGATAAACTTATCTCTATTTTTAATAAATTTGACAGTAAATATGATAATTATCATTTAATTTGTTTTCCTGGAAACAAAATGAATGAAGATTTTAAATTAACTTTAAAAAATTTTAGTACTATTGAAATTAAAAGATTTGGAGAAATTGAAGAAATATTATTTATTGATTCTTCTATCTTTGGTGAAGAAATAAAAGAATTAACTGATATGGATTACTCTGATTTCTTTTGTGTAATTATAGATGACCATGTTGTTGCCACATACCCACTTTTAGGTGAAAGTTTAAACATTATTAACGGTTATTTAAGTATAGATTAATCTTACTCTAAGTTTTATTATTGTATAATATTTTATACAAAAAACAAGGATAATAAAATGACAGAACAAGAACAATTAGAAACAAAAGCTATAGAAAAAGAACATTTAGAGAAATTATATAAAAGAACATTATCTGATTCTTTTTTCTCTAAATCAATACCTATTACTAACAAATTAGTTGGTATTAATCCAAATTCAGAATTCTCTTTAGGACTTTTTCTTAAACTACCTATTAATTTCACTTGTTTTGCTGTTGATGATGAAACTTTTTATAGTGATGATGAAATAAATTTTGATAAAGTCTATTTACACCAAAAAGAAATAGTTAAATTTATTATCAATAATATTAAAGCATATGTTATAAGTACTTCTTTCTCTGAAAAAATTGAAGTAAATATGCAATTCAATTATAGAACAGAAACAGATTTAGTAAACATAAACAAAGCAATTAACACTGATATAGGTATTTTATTTTTATCTTTTATTTATTTCCATGAAATACAACATATTTTAAGAAGACATAACACTTCTACTTTTAATGATATTATGTTAAGAACAGCAAAAGCAGTTGACTCTGAAAAATATAAAGATTATTATAAAGATGTACATCAATTGGCAAATATTGCAGAAGATTATTCTATTAATAATAGTTTATTAACATTATTTGAAAATACAAAAAATTTCCATGATGAAATAAAAATAATTTCTCAACATGGTCTTTTTGATAAAAACTATATTAATGATAATGAAGTTGATATTTTAGAAAAAATACTTTTAAAGGAACCAGATATTAGAAACATATCAGAAGATGAAGTTTCTGTAACAATTGGAATTCAAGAAAAGAATGATGATGGTTCTAATAAAGGTGAAGAAAAAATTATTACAATACCTAAACAATTACAACCAAATTCTTCTGGTGATAGTAAAGAAGACAAGGAAAAACAAATAGGTAAACAAATTAAAGGTGATCAAGAATTAGATGCCTTAGCTGATAGTATTCAAAACCAAATTGATGAAGAAAAAGAGAAAGGAAATGGCTCTTTTGTCTTTAATCAAGATATTGGTAAAAGTATTAAAACTAATGTTGATTGGTTTGATAAATTAAAAAGTTCTTTCTTTACTATTGTTAATAGAAAAACAAAACAAACTTTGGTTAATTGGAGTAAATTAAATTCAAAATATTCACATAGTCACAAAAGCCCAACACATAGAAATATCACTAATACTTTAAACCTTATTTTATCTGTTGATAATTCTGGTTCTATGTCTGATGATGCCTTAAAAAAACTTTTATTTATTATTGAACAAAAAAAATCAAAAATTGGTGAAATCACTATTTTAAAACACACTGATACTATTACTAATGTCTTAAAAAATGAAAAAAATGAAAATGAAATATTAGGTTTCCTAGGTACTAGAGATATGGGAGGAACTTCACATAAAGAAGTCTTTAAATACTTAGATCATAATATTTCTAAACATGATATTCACAATTCTATTTATATTTCTTTTTCTGATAATTATTCTGATATTGAAATGGAATATTTTAATTATAAAAATATTCAAAAAATCACTAAAGTATGGTTAAATGCTGATGGAAAACCTGTAATGGATAATGTTTCTGGTCTAAAAGTAGATATTTTTTAAGAAATTAAGTATATATTAAGTTTTTTTCATATATAATACCTTTAATGTTTAATTGATTTAGGGATTAATTTTTTTTAACCTTTTATTAGTTAAACTTACCACTATATTTAGGGTGTGACTAGGTTTCGCTTTGAGCATTAGTAGTTTATAATTCAAGTAGGATTGATTTCCCTTAATTAATCAAAAAAACATAAATGCAAACAATACAAATTATAGAGGGGCAGCAGTAGCAGCCTAACCGTTAGGGAAACCTAACAACTCTGAGGTAAGTAGCTTACCTCATTACCAAACCACTTTGTGGAGCTGACAAAAAAATCCTTTTTGCAAGGTAAGAAAATCCTACGGGTACCGACCAATAGTTGTCCACGGTGTTACCAAAAGTTTCAGGTTCAACTCTTTAATTTATAGTTATAAAGTTAAAATACTATTTTCTTAAACTTGTATAAAATTATTCACAAAAATGTTTAAATACTCGAGTTCAATTCTCGACACATCCACCATTTACAAAAAAAACTATATTTTATAGTTCTTTTCATTAAAACATTTTTCTCTAATAAAATTAGACATTTCAACATCAGATAATACTTTATCAAATCTATCTTTATTTATATCCCTATTATTTTGAGCAATTGCTATAGCATTAACTGCTTGAATAAAATCTATAAAATCTACATTTTTTGATTTTGTAATTAATTTATTTATTAACATAGTATCCAACTCTTCTTTTTGTTTACTTCTAAATAATATTTCTGATTTTTTTAGTTCTTCACTATTTAAAATAATAACACCAATTCCAAATGAATTATTTAATCTTTTTAATTCTTCTTTTATATCTTCCTCATTTTTTTCATCTATAGACATTGCAACCAAATAACCTTCATTTGCCCAAGAACTATTAGATACTGCTTGAAAATAATATTTTCTTAAATTTGATAAATCTAACTTTTGTTTTAATTCAAATGAATATATTTTCATATATGATTGATTTGTATTTTTTAAGAAATTATTTACTTCTATATCAAAGTTTAAAAACATTTGTGCTTCAACTGCTACAATATCTGGATGATCCCATTCATTTAAACCTCTTTTTGTATTAGAACTAGCTGACTGATCTATTGTTTTACCATATGCTTCAAATAATGGTGATTCATTAATAAATTTTATTACTAAAGGGTGCATATCTTTTTCAAACCATTTTTTTGTTTTTTCAATACCTCCAGGTCTTATATGTCTAATATAAGGTTGAGAAATATTTTGAGAAGAATAAATATTATTATTTTCTTCTTCTATTGAATTATCATTTACAATATCTGCCTCAATATAAACTTTTTCTTCTTCTATATCTTCTTTTGACGGAAATTGTTGTTTAGGTATATTTAATTTAAACATTTGTTTATTCCTTTTATTATTTCTCACTATTATTTTCTATTTGTACACCTAAATTAAATATTTTTTGTTCTTCTTCACTTTTTGAAATTATTTGTATTGCTGTAGGCATATTATCTTTTGTTTTTCCATTTGGAACACTCATAGCAGGTAATCCTGCCATATTAATTGAAATAGTAAATATATCATTTAAAAACATTTCTAAATCTGTTAATTCTTTATCAAATGTAAATGCAGTTGTAGGAGTAACTGGCATTAATATCAAATCACCTTCTTCAAATATTTTATTAAATTCTTGTTTTATATATTCTTGTATATCTTTTGCTTTTTTATAATATGCTTCATAATAACCTGAACTTAATACAAAAGAACCTAACATAATTCTTTTTTTAACTTCTTGACCAAAACCTTCACTTCTACTATTTACATATAATTCTTCTAAATCTTTTGGTTCTTTTGTTCTATGTCCATATTTTATACCATCAAATCTTGATAAATTTGAAGAAGCCTCTGCCGAGGCAATAGTATAATATGCTGAAATTAACAAATCAGTATTAAATAACTTTTTTTCAATTATTTTGTGACCTTGTAACTCTAAGTATTTTATTGTTTCTAATATTGAATCCCTTAATTCTGATTCACACATTTCAATATATTCTCTAATTACTATTATTTTATATTTTTTTGTTTCATCTATTTCATTATATATAGATTTATATTCAATATCTAATGAAGTAGTATCTTTAGGGTCATAACCTTTTATTGCATCATAAACCAATGCATTATCTTTTACAGTTTTTGTTATAGGACCAACTTGATCTAAACTACTTGCATAAGCAATTACACCAAACCTTGACACATGTCCATAGGCTGGTTTAAAACCAACTGTTCCAGTGAATGCTGCAGGTTGTCTAATAGAACCACCTGTATCTGAACCTAAAGAACAAAATGCAGTACCTTCCGCCACTACTGTTGCGCTCCCCCCAGAACTTCCACCTGGAACACAATTATTATTTTTTGGGTTTGTTGTTTTACCATGATAAGATGTAGCAGTAGTTGACCCCATTGCAAACTCATCCATATTACAAGTCCCATAAGGTGCAAAACCATTTTTTATTAAATTATCTATAACCGTTGCATTATATGGAGCAATATAACCTTCTAATATTTTTGAAGAACAATCAATATTCCATCCCTTTACATTAATATTATTTTTTATTGCAATCGGAATACCATTGTTTCCTGTATCTTGTAATTCTTTACCTTGAATTTCTTCTACATACCCTGAAACTCTATTTTTATTTCTTTCTTCTTTTGAAATCACTGTTATTAAATCATTTATATTTTGTTTTAAACCCGCAGTTTTGTTTTGTTTTATTATTGTTTCTATTGTTTTCATTGTTCTTTTCTCTTTTTATTAAAGTATTTTTGGAACTTTAAAAGAACCATTTTCTACCTTATTGTTTTTATTATAAAAATCTTCAATACTTACACTTTGAAGTTTACAATCTTCCATTCTATATATTGATTTATTATCTTGATTATCTTTTTCTATTGTTTTATCAAATGTTGATAAATTATCAAGAAAACCTATAATTTCCTCTAATTTATTTTCAATCTTTTCTTTTTCTTCTTTTTTTAGTTTTATTTTTGATAATGTTTCAAGTTTTTCTATTAATTTTTTTTGTTCCATAACTAAACCTTAATAATCAAGTTTTAGAATTGAATTATCTAATTCAGTTCTTTCTATCTCTTCTATTTTATTTACAATAGTTATTAACTCTTCTTTTGTAGTTATATAATAATTTCCTACTACATCCCTTACTTCATATTGATTATTATATAATTTCTTTACTTTTGTTTTAACTTTTGCTTGAAATGTTTTAGTTTCTTCTTGTTTTGTCATTTTCATTGTTTCTTCCATTTTTTATCCTTTTAGTTTTTGTTTTAATATTTTATTAATAATTTGTGGATTACCTTTTCCTTGTGTTGCTTTCATAATTTTTCCTACAAAAGAACCAAATAATTTTTCTTTACCATTTTTATATTCTTCTACTTTTTCTTTTTCTTTATTTAGAACTTCTTCAATATAATTTGATAATTCATTTTCATCACTTATTTGTAATAAATTTAACTCACCAAGAACATCTTTAACTTTTAATTCTTCTTCACATTCTTTATTTGAAATAGTATCTTTTAAAATTATACTTGTTTTTTTTCTTGGTGAAATAGTATTATTTTTTAATAAATATGGTAATACCTTTTTTATTGCCCCCATTGAAATTACTTCTTTTACAATATTGTCTATTAAATCTTTTATTTGTTTTATACTAATATTAGATATTAATAGTTCCGTACTATATTCTTTTAATATATTTGGTAGTTCAACCATTAATATTGATATTGCTGGTTTTATTCTTTCTTTTTTATCTTTTTCTATTATTTCTTCAAAAATTTTATTTAGAATAGGTGATTGAATTAATCTTTCTATTTCTAATTCTGGTATTTCTAATTCATTTTTATACCTTATATATTTTTCTCTTGGTAATTCTGGTAATTCTTTTGCTTTTTCATACATATCTTTCGTTAAAGTAACTTCTTTTAAATCTGGGTCTGGAAAATATCTATAATCCATTGCTTCTTCTTTTGAACGCATTGATTTAGTTACAAAATTTGTAGTATCAAACAATCTTGTTTCTTGAAAAACTTCTTCTTCATATACACCATCTTCCCAAGCTTCCACCTGCCTTTGGTATTCATATGCTATTGCTTTTTCAATAAACTTAAAACTATTAAGATTTTTAATTTCACATCTAGTGTATAATTTTTTGTCACCTTTTGGTCTAATAGAAACATTTACATCACATCTAAAAGAACCTTCTTGCATATTTGCATCTGAAATATTTATATATTTAACTATTGAATGTAGTTGTTTTAAATAAGAAGTCACTTCTTCACTACTTCTAAAATCTGGTTCAGTTACAATTTCTAAAAGTGGAATTCCTGATCTATTTAAATCTACTAAACTATTATCACTTCCATGTATGTTTTTCCCAGCATCTGTTTCTAAATGTGCCCGGTTTAATCTAATAACTTTGTCATTTTTTTCTTTATCTTTTATTATTACTTCACCAAATTCAACAATAGGTATTTCTAATTGTGATATTTGGTAACCTGTTGGTAAATCAGGATAAAAATAATTTTTTCTTTCAAATATAGAATTATTATTTATAGTTGAATTAACAGCATTTCCAAATGTCATTGCTTTTATTACAGCTTCTTTATTTAAAACAGGTAATGCTCCTGGTAGTCCTATACAAACAGGACAAGTATTTTTATTTGGTTTTTCACCAAATGAAGTTTTACAATTACAAAAAAGTTTTGTTTTGGTATTTAATTGTGTGTGTACTTCCAAACCTATAATTAGTTCAAACATTTTATTCCTTTTTGTTTTTTTATTCTATATAATAATATTTTTATTTTAAATTAAACTTAATTTCTTTTTTTAATTAAAAAAAAACTGCTAATCAAATGATTACCAGTTTTTTATATCTTCTTTTGTTCTTTCTTTTATTTAATCAGCATTCATATAAGGAATAATACTGTTTAAGAAATTTTCTCTTTCTGAAATCTTATAATTTTTAACTATTTTCTTTTGAGTAGGTGTCATTTCTTTATAATTATTAAAATCAAATTCACCAACTTCTAAACCTTTTTCAATAAATAATCTTAACCCATCAGAAATTGGTTGTCCTTCATCTAAATGAGCACAATATTTTAAATAAACTTCTGCTGCACAAAAACCAATAAAAGAACGATTGTCAATGTTTTTTTCTAATAATTTTGTAAAGTAAATTGAATCCTCAATAGTATCAATAAAGTTAACAATATAACCCATTAAAACTTGATCAATTTGTTCTTTTTCAGAAATATCTAATGTAATCTCTTTATCTGCCATTACTTCTTTTACACCTTGGTTAACATAATTTTGTAAATTTAATTTCTCAAGATATACCACTCTCTTTTTAAGTTCTTTTGCTGCTTTTTCAGAAATAGAACCTCTAAAAAAATCTTCTACATTTTCAATAGCAAATTCTTTATCTTGTTCATAAATATAATTAAAAGTATTATTTGCTTGTGTCCAACTTCTTGGAGAACCAAATGGAGCTTCAGTATTTTCAGTTTCACTTAAGAAAATAGGATTTGCTTTTAAGAAACTTCTTACAAGGTAGTTAAAGTTAACACTATATTTATCTAAAAATTCTTTTTCATCAAAATCTACTTTTAAAATTGACATTCTATTGATAATAGGTGATGGAAGTCCTGCAAAGTTTGCACTATCACTATCATTCATAGCAGTAACAATATACACTTCTTCATCTAATGTCCAACCACTTACTTTTTTCTCATTTAGTAATTGATAAAAATATGGAATTGTTGATAATGGTGTTTCATGAATATCATCTAAAAGTAATAAACAACCCTTTTTTCCTTCTTTTGCTTTAATATTTGCATTTGCAATAATTTCTGGACAAGACCAAGATGTTGATTTTTGAAAATTATTATTTGACACTGAATATTTTTCAAACCCTGGTTCTACATCTGTAAATTCTGGTAATCCAGTTAATTGTTCAATTGAAACTTCTGGTGCTGAAACATGATAAAATGACAATCCCATTTCTTTTGCTAATTTTCTTGTTCTTTCTGTTTTACCTATACCTGGTTTCCCTGATAAAGTTGTAACTTTCACACCACCAACATTATTTTGCTCTGCTTCAATATTTAATTGAATCATTTTTAAAGCTTTTTTCATTTCCATTTTTATATCCTTCTTTTTATATATTATAATTATATATAAAAAACCCTTAAGGAAAGCTTAAAATGTAATTTAGTTTTGTAAAAAATGTAATTTCTTTTATGGAAGTATTTTATAACAAAATACCCAATTGAAGAATGAGTATATTGTTATTCAATTTTAAAGTATTAATCTACTTTTAAGATTTCTTTTATTAGTTTTGTTGTTGAAGTCATCTCCAATATAGTCATTTTTATATTATCTTCCAATGTTATTCCATTATCATAACCAAAAAATAATTCTTCTTCTCTATTTATTTCATAGTATAACATTAAATGATTATCTGATACTTCTATCATATTTATATTATTATCTTTTAATAAACTTTTTTGATTTTCATCTAAAGTTTCATAATTGTTTATTGTAAAGTCTAAACCACCTTTTATATTTGCAACATGCTCTTCATTAAATATTAATTGTTCTTTATCAAACAAGTCAAAAACAACTTCTTCTATTTCTATATGTTCTTTTTTTGAATCTTCTTTATTTTTATCATATATTTTCTTTATATATGATTTTGTAACTTGTTTCCTATTATACTCTGAAGTTGAATCTTCTTTTTTCATATCAGTATCTATATAAATACCATTATTTAAATCACCAAACATATTAGGTTTATCCATTAAAAAAATAAAACCATTTAACAAGTTTTTTTCTTTTAATACTTTATTATTAAAACATAACATTGTTGAAATTTGATACATATACAATTCTTTATCTTCTGTTTCTATTTTATACCCTAATTCTATATTTGTCTTAATTGTTTGTTTTTCTTTACCATTTAATTTCATAAAACTTTTCAAACCCTTAAATTCATTAAAATACTTTTTAAATTTAATAAATGTATAAGGAACAACTTTATGATTTATTAATACAAAATATATATTTTCTAATTTATCTGATATGTAATTTGTATCACTTTCTTTTATCTCTATTGTTTCCATCTCTTTCTCATAATCTAATATACCTGTTACTTTTATACCTGCTTTTATTAATTTATCTTTAATTAGAAATGTGTTTAATTTATCTTTATGTTGTCTTTCAATCTTTTCGTAAAAACTACCAAAAAAATAGGAAACTATTACGAACACCCCTAATACTATTGGTAATCCATATTGTGTTTCAAACACAATTAGACTTACCAATAAAGTTAACAATATTATTATTATATATTCTGTTTGTTTAATAGTATTTAAATAGTAATACCTTTCTTCCCATTGTGGCTTATTTTGTATTTCTATTAATTTGTGATTTTTATTAAAATGTTTTTTTAATGAATCCATTTAATTCCCTTTCCTTTATATTTTATATGAATAAAATACTTTTATTTATAAAATTATAATAATATTTATTGTTTTTTTTCTTACTAAGTTTTTTAATATTCATTTTATATATTATAATAATAAAAAAAACATAAAAAAGGATTAGTATGAATATTCTAATTGCAGAAGATCATTCAACATTACAAAAAGTAATAGTTAAAATTATTAAAAAACATTTTGGTGGTGATACTTTGAATTTACATATTGCAAACAATGGAAACGAAGCTTTAGAAATCTTAAGAAACCATGATATAGATTTAATGACTTCAGATATCAATATGCCTTTAAAGTCTGGACTAGACGTTTTAAAAGAATTAAGAACTGGTGTAGGAACTTTAGATAAAAACCAAAACATACCTGTTATTATTATTTCTGCTTATGAACCTTCTTATGTTGAAAAATATAAGTCTTTACAGTTTGCAGATATATTTACAAAACCTTTTGATGTTAAGACACTTGTTGATAGTATTAATAGAATTATTTCTTCCCCAAATGATACAAAAGATGGTAAAACAATTAGTGTATCTTCTCAAGAAGGTAAGTTTAAGAAAATATTAGAAGTATTTATTGCAGAAGAAAATATTAGTGATATGGTCCATTTATCATTACTAGATAGATATAATAAAAAAATTGCTCAACAACTAGAGAAAGATAATTAATTCTTCTCTGTCTTGTTTAATAAGTAAGGTAGTAGAGTTTGATTAATTAATAATGCTATTACCATTACTATTGAAATTAATACCCCAAAATAAATACTAGGTATAAAATTAGAAAATACCATTACAGAGAAACCAATAATAACTGCTATCGTGGTTAATAACATTGCAACTCCAACAGTTTTTTGAGTATTTAAACCTTTATCTATTTTTATTAGATTATATCTATCTACAAAGTGTATTGAATCATCTACAGATATTCCTAATGCTATAGATATAATTGTTATAGACATTAAATCTAATGGTATTCCAAATATACCCAAGATACCTAATATTGAAATAACTGAAATAACATTTACAACTATTAATATTAAAGATTGTTTTATGTTTTTTATCATTATCATAAATAATATAAACATAGCTATTATTACAAATAGAAAACTATTAACTTGTGCTTCTTTTAATGATTGTAGTAAATTGTTATATAAAAGCATTGTACCTGTTATTTTTACATACTCTAATTCACTTGAATATTTTTCTTTTATATCTTTTTCTATTTGTTTTATTAATTTATCTCTTTGTAATCCTTCATTTGAATCAAAAATTCTAATAGAGAATCTATATTCACCTTTTTCTTTATTAAAATAAGGTAATACTAAAGAGTCTTTTATACTATTTGGAATTTTACCATAAATAAATTCTAATTCTGATGGTACAATCATTTCACTTTTTTTATAATATTTCAACATATTATATATCATCCCCATTGATTGTACTTTTCCTATATCTTTATTATTTTGTAATTTTTTATGTATTCCTTCTATTATTTGTATTTCTTTCATACTTGTATTAAAATATTTTTCTTTTTCTACTATTTCAAATTCTTCCCCAGATTCAAAATCATCAAAACTTTCTTCTTCAAAATTATCTTCTTTTTCTAGTCCTTGCTCTATATTAAAAGAATTATCTATTTTTTTATCAAATAATTCTCCTTTTTTCTCTTTCTTTATTTTTACAATAATATCAAGAGGAGTTGTTCCACCAAAATTTTTATCCAAAAATACTAAACTTTTATATATTTCACTATCTTTTTTAAAATAATCAACAAAACTATTTTCAACTGTTATTTTACTTGCACCATATATAGATAATAACACTACTACACTTACTATAGTGTGTAAATAAGTAGATTTTTTTGTATAGAAATTATATAAAGACAATGGAATAGTATTATTAAATGAAACTTTTTTAACTTTTTTCTCATTTATTACATATTTAAAGTTTATGAAACTCATTACTATAGAAACAAATAAACCTATAATCATCATCCAACTAAAATCTATTACAGGTTTAATATTTGACAATAGTAAAGAAATAAACCCTAACATTGTAGTTAAAACAACCATTAAAGTTGGTTTCCACATTTCTTTTATAGTTATCTCTATTTTATTTTTTTCTTTATTATTTTCATTTAATCTAATTATTAAATGTATAGATAACGATAATGATAATACCATTAATATTGCACTAAAATTAGATGAGATAACAGTTATTTTAAATCCAAATAAAATTATGATTGTTGTTGTAAACAATACTATTGTAATTAGATTTATTAATATATATTTTATGTATTCTTTATTTTTAAATATAAAACCAATAAATATTAAAAATATTATTAAACTCAATAGACCTAAATAAACTAAATCATTTTCAACATATTTTATTATATCTTGTTTAATTACTTGTAACCCACCAAATTCAATTTGTTTCCATTGTTGTTTTTCTTTTTTTATTATATTTCTAATTGTTTTTATTGTTTGTTCTTCTTTTTCTACTATTTCAATAATGAAATTAATAGCAGTAAAATCTTTATTTATAATATTATCTATATATATTTTATTTTTTTTTAGTTCTTCTTTTACTTTTTTTAAATTTATATCTTCACTTTGAATATTTGATACATTATTCATATTAGATATATCTATATTTGAAGATTCCAATAAAGGAATATTTGACAATGATATTACATTTGCTATTTCTTTCACATTCTTAAGTTCTTTAGTTAACTTATCTACTTTATTTATCACTTCCTTATTAATAAAGGATTGATTACTTTTTATTGACAAAAAAACAATTGGCTTTGTTTTATATCTTTTGTCTATTTCTTGACTATAAATATAATCTTTATTATTTTTTAATAATAGTGTATCTGGACTTGCATCTATTTGAATATTCTTTAGATTATACAATGATAATATAGTTAATAATATTACAATTACTTGTACTAATTTTCTCAACTTGTTCCTTTTTTTATCTGTTTTTTATCTCATTGAAACAATAGTTTGGTCATTTTTCCCAAGTTCTGGTAATACTCTATTTATTTCTTTCTTTATAATTCGAAAAAAATCATTTCTTATTATTAATGTTGAATTTTCAGAATATACATTAAAATTAATATTCATCTCAACAACAGCTAATGAAGTATTATGATAATCAAAAATAATATGAGGTTTTACCCTTGGAAATGCATTAAAATGTGATTTTGTATAAGGATATTCTGCTCTTAATTTTTTTACATCTGTTTTATATTTTTCTTCTTTTAAATTATTTTCCATCACTTCTTTTATTTTCCCCTCTAATTCATCTAAATTAAAATCAATAGGAAGTTTATATGATATATTTATTTGATGCATTGCTTTAATAGGTAAAATAATTATATTTTTTTGTATTAATGCACTATTTTTAATAGTGTACATTTCACTTGTTTCTTGTTGATAAAGTAATGTTTTTAATATACCTACTTTTCTTATATTATATGTTCTTAAGGTTTCATTACTTGAATGTATTTGTATTGAATCACCTTGTCTTATTAATGATATTCTAAAAGATATTAAAACTCCTACTATTATATCTGATAACAAGTCTCTAATTCCTAATGCAAGAACCACAGTAAAAATTGATAATGTTGTTAATATATAAGTACTATTATCAACTAAAAAAATCACTATTGTCGTCAATACAATTATCCATATAAAAATATTTTTATATCTTTGTTTTTGATATTCATATTCTTGTTCTTGTTCTTTTTCTTCTTCTGCAGATATTTCTTTTATCATTAATTTAAAATATATACTAAGTTTATATATCACTATTAAAATAATTAAATATATTAAGTAATTAAGTAATTTATTAATAATTTTAATTAAATTGTTTTCATAACTTTTATTAATTGTATTTATTTTTGTTCTTAAATCCACTAATCTTTTTTTTGTTATTTCTTTTTTCTTATTTGCTTGTTTTATTTCTTGAAACTTCTTATTTATATAATCTTTTTCATGTAAAATTGTAATATAATTTTCAAATAAAGCTTCATCTACTTTAATAAATTCAAGAATTTTTTCAACCCTTTGTTTTAGATATTTATACTCTATATGTATATTTTTTTCATTTACTATTACTTTTGATTTTGTTGTTTCAGTATATTTGGTTAAAAGTATGTTTTTCCCTAAATATAATGAAACTCCCAAAGTAATTGCAAATAATATAAGAGTTATAAGCTTATAATTTTTTTTTCTTTGTTTATTTATATCTAATTTCATTAGTTTCTCTTTTTCTTTTATTATATAATAAAATTTCTCTATTAAGTCTTTTTTTATTTTATAATATTTAAAAAAAACTTTAGGAAAATAAATGAATTATGACTATTTAACTTTTAATGTTACAGAAAAGAAACAAATATTAAAATATATATTTGAAGAAATTAAAAAAAACCAAAATTACGAGATTGATTTTAACTTAAATGGATTTAAAAAATTTAGTGGAAATGTTGTATCTGATAAGGAAATATTTTTAGCAGCTCTAAAATATAAATTTTCTTTAAGTAGAAGCGAATTAGAAGAATTGTGTTCAGAATTATCTTTAGACATTAATGAAGTCCAAGATATATTTTCTTTAATTAAAAGAGATTTAGAACCTGATATAAATAAATGGTTTTCTGAAAAAACATTAAGTATTTCTGAAAATGAAAATGTTAGATTTGAAAACTTTAACATTGATGTTGAAGAGTCTACTAATCAAGTATTAGACAAATCAACAATAGAAAATCAAATAAATAACTTGACTTATTTATTATCTGAATATTGTTCTACAATACACCACTATGATAGAAACAATGAATTACATATTGAATATTTCTTTTCTGAATATGAATTATTTAAATTTGTTAGAGAATATATAAACAATTCTTTAGGATTTGAAGATTTTATTAAACAATTACAAACTATTGAATTTTCTATTAAAGAATTAGATGAACCCGTTATTATATTATTTGATAAAATATATTGCGAAGAAACCCAAACTATTTTATATAAAATAAATAAACAAATTATTGCTAAACTAAGAGAATCAGATGATACAGAAAATGACGATGACTCTTCATTTGGATCTTTATTTTAATTTTTTAAAAACATAAAAACACTTAAAATCTATTAAATGTTTTTATGTTTAAATTTTTTAAGCTTCTCTAGTTATATGTGAAGCCTCTAATTCAACAGGGGTTTCTCTACCAAGAATATTTACAGTTACATTAATAATACCTGTTTTTGGATCAAAGTTTTGAACAATTCCCTTAAAATTTTCAAAAGAACCTTCTTTAATTAATATTTCTTCACCTTTTGTAAAATCAGTTTTGTATCTAGGTGCTGCTTTATTTTCAACTTTATTAACTATATTTTTAATATCATTCTCTGATAATCTTGCTGGCATACCTTTTTCACCTACAAAACCAGAAACTTTTGATATATTTTGTATTTTATGTTGAATATTTATATCAAGGTTTGCTTTAATAAATACATAACCAGCATATAAACTTTTTTCTTGTATTTCTTCTACACCTTTTTTATAAACAATAACATCTTCAGTCGGAACCAAAACTTCCCCAAGTTGTTCTTCTAACTTATTATCTAATACCATTTTTTCTATTGCCCTTTTAACAAAAAGTTCATGTGTAGAATATACTTGTAACGAATACCAATACATATTTATTTCCTTTTTTATTTTTTTTCTATTGAGTTTTTTTGATTATCAACTTTTTGATTATCTTCAACAACTTTATCTATATTCTCAACTAATGTTTTTACTTTATTTACACCATTTTCTAATGAGATTAAAGCCTTTTGTTTATTCATACTTATAGTGTAATTCCCTTTATCATCTTTAAATGATATTGAATCAGTAAAACCACCCCATATAGCTAATAATAATAATATTATTAATAATATTTTAATCATTTTCTTCCTTTTTCTTTTATTTACTAACAACTATTATAACTAAATATATCTTAAAATAATCTAAAAAAAATTAACAATAATAATATTTTATCTCATAAAGAGTTATTTAATACTTTACAAAATGTTTTATTATTGATTTTTTTGTTGACCATGAAATATATTATATAAAATTAGAAGTTGTTAAAAAAAATTAAATACAAATATTAAATATGTTTAACACCATAATTAAAAGGTTAATTAAAAGTAATCAAACCTATCCATAAAAAAAATGGACCACATGGAGTTATTACCTTATATAGCAATAATTTCAGAAACTTACCAAATATTAACAAAATAAAGAACTTCTTAAGCAAATATAAGTTCTTTGTTCATTTTACTTACTTTTCTTAACTACTGTTAATTACCCTTTCTATAATGTTAATTTAGAAAGGGATTTTATAATCTTTTTTTTTATCTTTAGTTGAATGGGTTTCCTGAATCTTCATTGTTTTCTATTTCTATCATTTCATCTAAAGACATTGCAGTTCCTAATGAATCTTGTAGTGCTTTTGTTCCAACATCTATATCATTTTCTCCATCCAATGTTGCTTCACCAAAATCTTGTTCTATAAAATTCACATCTCCAGATTGTGTATCCATTTCTTTTTGGATATTTCCTTTTTGGTCTTTTATTGCATCATATTTTCCTGTTTCACTTAATCCGTCATATCCTTGTATTTCATTATATCTTAATGTTTCTGTTTGATGATTACCAAAATCATTTAAATCTATATCATCTTCATGTATTACTTCTCCTTCTATTTCAACTGAATTAGTATTTGCTATAATACTATCTCCAGTATTAGAACCTTCTTTTTTGGCATTTATTATTTCTTTTGCTGACTTACTTTTAAAATCTGCCTCGTCTAAAGCTTCTACTTCGAATGTTGTATCATTTTTTATTGTAGTAGTTTGTTCTTTATACGTCATACTTTTACCATCTAATTCACCACCACTTTTTGTTTCTTCATTTATATATGTCCCCATAGGACTATCACCTGAATGACTAATTGCTTTTATTTGACTATTTCCTAATAAATCTTCTACTTCTGCATTTGTTTTATCTTTCAATGCATTTGCTTGATTTTTCTTCTTTACTATATCTTCTTTTGCTATTCCACTATCTATTCTTACTTTTTTTGTTTCTTTATTATAATCTCCTGTTCTTCTTTGCTGTTGTGTGAAATCATCTGTTGACACTTCATCACCTAATCCCATGTCAAAATCACCCATCATATCATCAGTTATTCCGAAACCAGCAAACATTCTTTGTTTACTCCCTGGTTTTTCTAATTCTGTTGTTGAACTTTCTTGTTTTAATATTTTTGTTTGCGCCCTACTATCTATAATTGTTGTATCTGTCCCTTTTACTTCATACATTGCTTTATCATATTTAATTTTCCCTTCTACTATTTGTTTTGTTCCTCCTGTTGATTCTAATGCTTTTCTTTTATTTAATTGTTCTGAAGCCCTTTTTTCATTCAACACTGCAGTTTTATTTGTTTTATCTTTAAACATTGAGAATGATTCTTGTCCTTCATCTGTTAATGAGTTATCTTCTTCTTCACCTGTTTCTTTATTTTTTGTTTTAAACTTATTCCAGTCTTCCATTTTTTTACTTGCAGTTTCAAATGTTTGTATATATACAATACCATTTTCTCTTTTATTTTTTGTTATATCTGTACATTTTCTTACTGCTTTTATTTGATTTTTACAAGTATAACCAACTCCACATGGATTTCTTTTATTATCATAACAATATCTAGTAGTATTATTATTTGTATCTGTACACATTGGTGCTTCATATACATATGCATTTCCTTCACCATAATCCATCTTACATTCATATTCTGATGGACATTCACTATCTTTCCCAGTACTTCCTCTTTTTTCATAACAAGTTCTAATTGTTGGGTATTTAACTGTATCAGTTTTATGTACACACATCATTTTTAAACCTTGTTTATTAGGTAAAAATCTTGTTTGTTGTTTGTATACCTTTTTACATACTTTATTTATATTCTCTTTATATCTATACATTTTTTTCATCATTGTTTTAATATCTAATTCTTTATAATCTAATATACTTAATTGTTCTATATCTTCTTCTTTGATTTCTTTATTTTTATAATATTTATATTCATTATCTTCTACTGGACAGGTTTTTGTTTGTAAATCTTGATAAGTAACAAATTCCATTTTATGTGTATTTTTATTTTGAGTTATTTTTTTACATCTTCTATTTGACTGATATTTATTATTTACTTCTTTTACAGCTATATTGTATCTATTAGTTTTTGCTAAAATTACTTGTTTATTATTTTTAATTTCTTGACTTTTATCCGTTTCATAAATTATTGCTGCTGCTTTTATTGCATTAAATACTTTTACATCTTCTTCTTCAATTTGGTTTTTTGTTTTTAATATTATACTATTATTATTTACTTCTGTATATTTATATTTATTATTACTACTAGGACATGTCAAAATACCTAGTTCATTCGTTTCATATGGAATAAATGTTATCAAATTATTAGTACTATTATTTACTGCTACATTCCTAAATATTTCTTGTTCTTGATATTCATTACAAGTCTGTTCTAATTCTTCCAATCTTGTTTGACTATCATATACTGGTAAATCCATTATATTAGATTTGATTTGATTTTGATTTTCAATTGATGTGGAAGCAGATTTATCATATGATAAAAACATTTTCTTTATATCTAACAATTCAAACATCATTAAATAATCTTTTTCACTAGGTTCTATTGTTTTAATAATAACATTACCTGGTAATACTTGATTACAAGAAGGAGATTTGTCAACTAAAATATTTGTTACTGGATTACTTGGATCTTGTTTTTTACATGTATATGTATTTCCTGTCCAAACTTTTATTGAACCTATAGGACAATCAATTACTGTATCTCTTAACGAAGTTTCCATTTTACAAATTTCATTTGCTGCAAATGGGTCTACCTCTGTAGCTGTTGAACTAGTATAGCTAGCTACACCATCTATATGATTTGCTAAACCTCTGGAATACCCTGTTGGACAATTGTATTTGTATCTTGAATTGTTTTTTTCAATATGCGATATTGACCACCATTCACTACCATCTCCATAAACTTTTGTATGAATATATATTTTTTTTCTTTTTGTTTTATCTGGGTCAACAGGTATTTCTACATCAACATATCTTTCCCAAAACCATTCTCTTTCAAGTCTATTACTTGGTGTATAATCATCCATGTTTAACTGTTTATATTCTACTCCATCTTTGTAAATATGTGTTGTAGCCCCTTTCATTGGACTCCCATAAGCCCATATTTTGAATTTTAATTTGTTATTTGGTAAATCCATGTTATTGGTATCTATCTTTAATACCCCTCTAGCAAATTGTAATCCTTTTGATGTATTTATATTATGACCATATCTATACCCGTTTATATGTCTTACTTTTCCCCTTGAAGTATTAAAATTAGAACCTATTATTGTTTCTTTATGGCCTCCTACATTGTAATTTTCTTTTTTGGTTACCCCATAGAATGCTGAGATATTACTGTTGTACAATCTACTAATATCCAATCTACATAACGGTAAATAACCATCTGTATTTGGAACTGGTTTTTCTTGGTTCACATAATATCTATATCCATCTTTATCTTTATAAACACCATCTGTTATTGCGCCTTCTTCTTCTCCAATTCTAGTACCTTTATAATATAATTCAAACTTATTACTATTATGTTTTGCATATGTACCTACACCATTAGTTATACTACGTGAAGGACATTCTATAAGTGGTTCAACTATTTCTTTTCTCATTGTACTTTCATCATAACTCTTTTCAGAAACACATCTAAAAGTACCATCTGTTTCCCAAACAATAGTATCTTGTGTTCTACAAATTTCTCTATTTCCCTTTTCTATATCTATATAATTAATTTTCTGTTCTGTAACTGTTACTTTAGGACACTTAGGTTGCGGTGGAGTGGTTAAATGTACAAAACCACTTGTATATATTGCATTAGAATAGTCTTTTAGATATGGAGTTGTATCTAAAATTACATCCCTTGAATTTAATACTTTTACTTCTATGAATTCTCTCCAAATTAAATTATTTGAAGTTTCTTCTGATGTACATTCTCTCTGACCTTTATCATTTACTCTAAATATACCGCTTGTACAAATCTTTGTTTGATATGGGTTTATTGCACCATATAAATCCATAAAACCTATTGTAGTAGAACCTACTGCTTGATTTTTATTTTCCATATCATAATTTTGATTTCCAAATTTTAAATATGTTGAATTCTTATTATTTTCTAATATTTCTTCATATATTAAGTATTCTAATGTTGAATCATCAACTATTGTTGAAGGTAACAATGAATCACACAATGCATGTCCTTTTTCTTCTTCTATTGAATCAAATTTAATTCCTACTTTTGATTCATTGTTATTTGTATCTTGAACATTTTCACCATTATTATTTATATTTATAATTTCACATTTTTTGTCTTTATTTTCATTTTCATTTTGTGTTTCATTTTCATATGTTCCTTCATTTGTAGTTTGTGTTGCTCTAGTATTATCTATACAATTCCAATGATTAGAATCTAATACACTACTTTCTTTAGCTTTAAACTCTGTCAAATACTCTTCTGCTGTTTGTTTAGTTGTTGAAGACGATATTATTGGCTCTGGATATTTTATTAAATGGGAAGTATAATCTTTTATAAAATTCATGTTAAAATATTGTCTAGGTATCTCAACATGATTATTTAAATTTAGTCCATTCATACATTTTTCCATTTGAGTAGGGTCTATAAAACTTTCTATAAATGTTTCTATACCTGAAACTTTTTTATCATATTGATATAACAACTCTGTTACTATTGTTATCATATCTTTTGTTACATAGTCACATCTTCTCCATCTACTAAATTCCCACCAATTAACATATTTTTTATATGATTTAATTGGATTAATCTTTGTATCACCATTTTCATTAATGGTTTTAAAATCATTAAGATTAATAGCATTTATTTTGAAAAGTTTTTCAATTCCACCTTGATTATACTTAAATTCAAGATTTACAGTAGGATCATTTGAAAAAACCTTATCAAATAATTCTCCTGCCTCTGTTGGTGACATACCTTCTTGATTTCCATTTCTATATGCTGTTGAATATTTATATGCTGTTGCTGCTCTAAGTTTTAATCTAATTTCCTCAATTTGATTTGGTGTAAATTCTGAATCAACTTCATCTGGGTGATACATTGACCAAGGATCTTTACAATAATTTCCGCTTTTTCTTCCTGTTTCTATTCCCTGATACCATATTTTTAAAAACTTAATCATAAACCTTAGACCTGCTCTTTTAAATACACTTACTTGTCCTTCATTATTATCATACACTGAAGCACTATGATTATTCCATCTTCCAAATATATCTTCTTTTATAGATGTACTTTTATTTAACCCTGGTACTGTTCCAAAATTATAACCTGTCATATTATCATATTTAGTATAATCACCATGATTATATGTTCCTATTTCATCTAAAAAAGGAATTAAATCATTTCCTTTTCTATCTTTTATACAATTATTTCCATCTTTTGGACATTCTGTTTTATCATTAAAAGAAACAGCACCAAGTAACATACTACGTATATCTCTAATTACACTTAATTTCAATCTTATATCTTCATCATCTTTAATTGCGTCAAATAAAAGAACATTTGTACATATTTCTTTTTTTGAATCTACCCCTGCACCTGTCCATTTAGCAATTTCTTCTAATAAAGCCTCTTTATATGAAATTAATGGCTTATAATATAGTCTTATTGATGTTTTTTTTGTTTTATCTAATTTATTTATTTTATATGCCATTAAATATTCTTTATTTTCTTCTCTTGTTTGAAAAAATATTTCATTTATTCTATAATTTATTAAATTATATTCTTCTCTTGTTAATGTATTTTTAATACATTTTAATTTATTTCCATCTTTTGTGCTTAAATGTGTTAATTCATATCCTTTTGTTTCACAATATGCTTCTTTTAAATTATTGTTATTTATTGTTATTTTTGTATATTCTTTACTTTCTACTTGTGTAGAATCTGTTTCTAATACACAAAGATTTGGATCTGTTGCATGTTTTTTGTAACCTTCATTACAACTATTTTGATATGTTGTACCATAGATTAAATATTGTCCTTCTTTTGGTGCTTTAAAAGTTTTAACTGTTGTTTTATCATATACACAAAGCTTCTTAGTAGTATCAAAAACATAATCCTTAGCACAAACTGGAGCATAATGTATTTTATTTGTCGATTCCATACATACAGAAACTATTGAATTTCTACCAGAAACCATTTCTAGTGAATTAGTACTAGGTACTGTTACACCATTTGAAACTGTTTCTGTAAATGCTTTAATTTTTTCTGGGGTTACAAATATTCCTTGAATATTTGTAACTATTGTATCTGTAGTATCTGCAATTGCTTTTGTATATACTTCTTGTCCACTTTGACATATTTTTTCTCTATTTACACATCTTTCTACACTAGTACTTTGTAATATATCATTAGTAGTTTCATCAGAATCATGATCAACTAAAAGATCAACCAACACATTTTCTTTTTCCCAGTCTTCCATGTCCTTACAATCATTTTCTACAGGTTTTAAATACAAACATTCCTCAGTTGATTCATCATACATTCTAATATCATTTTGATACAAACATTGAACTTTTTTCCCTCTTATACATTTTTTTGTTGTTTCTTCATAATATTCATTTGATTTACAATATTCTTCTTGAGTATTAATTGTTGTATAACTATCTAAAATTATTTGGTCATACCCAGTTATATTGTATTGGATTCTTGAAGTGTTTGTCCCTTCTTCTATTGTCATTTCCAATTCTTCATCTTTTTCTAAATATACTTTTTTTCTATATATATAACTTTTTCCTTCTTTTGATACATTATTTGAATCTACAAACATATCTATCATACTTGAGTCTAATGCTAAAGGAAAAATTGCATCATGTTTTTTTACTTCACTACAACTAACTTCTTCTTCTTTTATCTTAATTTCTGGAATACCTAAGAAATATTGAATTTTTTCTAACTTTGTTTTACCTAAACTTCCAACAATATCTCTCGTCAATGGATCTTTAATATTGTCTTGATTACTTTCTGATATTTCCCCTACTATTTGTTTATTTTCTAAATATAACAATCTTTTATTAAATCTCATTTCTCCAGTTTCTTCGTCTTTTCTAAACATTGACACTATTGAACTTTCTTCTTCTAAATCTACCATTAAACCTTTATATTCAACTTCAATAATATCTTCTTCTTCTACACCTATACCATAATCTAAATTTATTATTGCTATACCTGCTTTAATAGTTAATTCTAATGTTTTTTTATCTGCACTAAGACTTTGAGTTTTGATTTTTAAATTTTGGTCTTTTATTAGTTGAATTTCTATACCTGTTTTTATTATTACTTTTTGATCTTCTGCATATGCTGGTATATATATATTTACACTTCTTTCATCTGTTTTAAATTTTCTATTTATTTCAAATACTTTTACAGGTCTTGAAGTTGTCCCTGAATAATTTGTATGATTTAAAAATGCTACTTTATTTGTTAATGTTGCTTCTAATAACTTTTTCTTTAATATATTATTATTATTTATACTATTTAAATTTGTATTATTATTTTCCTCACCATAAAATGAGAATATATTACTTGCTGAAGGCATATCTAAATCAAAGTAACTATCCCCTAACCAATCTGAAACATATGTTGTTTTTAACCCTGCTAAATCTATTCCTTGTTCTAATACTTGTTTTATTGTTGGCTCATTATTAGTTGTTGGTTTATTTTCTAATTCCATTGTAACCTTATTTATTGTTATATTATTTCCATTAATCACGTCTTCTTTTTTTTCTAACATTAATTGGTTTATCAATTTTGCTACATTTGTATGACCATTTTTATGTATGTCTTTTATTTTTGAAATATTTGTTATATATGAATATGATGAACTCCTATCTGCAGTTTTATCATATGTTTTTATTAATTGGTTTCGTATTTCTTCTTTTTCTGTTTTATCTTCACCTAAATTTAAAATAACATCTTCAAATATTTCAATAGGTGTACCATTTCTATTAATGTTTAATAAAAAATTAAAATATTCAGTATCTATTAATTTTCTATACTTTAATCTTATTTCTTTTTGTTTTGAAACTATATTTACAGTTGGATCATCATAAATATCAATTTTATTTTTAATCACATTTGATTCTTTTATTAATACTCTTCCATCTTTTCCTCTTTTTGTAAAAAATTCAAAACCAGTATTCGCTATATTTTGTTTACATTTTTTTAATTCTGGATTATCAATTTGATGATATGCACTTAAATTAATTATTGCGTCATCTCCTACACCTATTTGTTTCCCTGTATTATTATCTTTTGAATTATCTGAATCATATTGAAATGTAGTAAACCTTGTTGCTTTAATTTGTTTATGTTTTCCACCTTCGTCATATATAGGTCTATATTTCCAAAGATATCTATCTATATTTGTTTCATAAAAATCTGTTTTTTGTGATGCATCTAATCCAGTTGTATCTTCTTGTGTTGAATTTATAAATAATTTATCTAATTTACTTTGAAAATTTATATCATTTTCAGTCCAACCTGTAGCACCACCATTTATATTTCCCCATGTATTATTTAAATTTCCTAACCAAGTTTGACCTGTAGAATATCTACAACTAGGACACTTCGAAGGACTTATTGCTATTCCAACTATTCCATTATCTTTTAACCATGTTTTATTTCCTTCCGTCACACCATTCCAGTCATGATCATCACCAAAATGTATCAATACACCTTGCCTTAAAGCTTCATTTCCAGTTCTTGCTTTAAATTTACTTGTTGCAGTATTTACAGCATAAAATTGCCAATTCGTATTGCTTCCACCTGCATAAGTATAATCAGTCACATTATAATCAAGGTTTGTATTTGTTCCACCTGATAATTTTGCAATTCTTATTTTTTTTACATTTAATGTTGATATCATTTTACTTATATATGTTCTCATTTGGTTATGAGATTTTTTTGTTGAACCAGAAGTATCCATTGTAAATATAATATCTAATTCTTCTAGTTCATTTGGAACTATTAATTTTGACCAATCAAAAAATCTTTGGAAAGAAACATTACTTTGAATTGTGTCTACTTCAAATATATAATCTGGTATACCTTTTACATTTGGTATACATTCACCACCTTCTGGACAATCACCATTTGTTTCACATTTTTCACCTTCATCAAAATCCATACAAAAATTAATATTTTTTTCACATTTGTATGTTGTATTATAAGGACTGTCAATTAAAGTATATCCTTCTGGACATTCAATTGGAATTATTTTTTCAATTTTTTCACAATAATAAGGATTTGGTAAATTAGGTGAATTAACACTATCTTGTTTTTCTATATAACCAAGTCCACATCTATTTAATGGTCCAAACACCATAGCAGTATCATCTAGTAAAAAAGTAAACCTTGTGTTTTTCATTGTATCATATTTTGCTTTTGGTATAATTAATTGTTCTACAGACCAACCATTTGAATTCTTCCAATAGTTACCTCCACTGTTATTAAGTTGTACTTGATTATATAAACCTGATAACCCTCCACTTCCTGAATTCCCATTTAACCATACACCATTTAATTCAAAATCTTCATTATTATTTTTATATCCAAAATCTTCATATAATTCTTTATATGTATATTCTCCAGTAGATATTACTATATCACCTGAAAAAGTTCTATTACCAGTCGGATCATTGTTTTTATTAATACAATTATTATATGTTGTTGTAGAAACACCTATACTACTATTTAAAATTTTTCCACCCATATTAGTACATTCCCAACCACCTGTATTTGTTGATAATTGGTTTGAATACACTATACTACTCCATGCTTGACTCTGTAAATATTTCATATTATCTGATTGAGTCCAAATACCTTTTATATCTTGACATTTATCTGGATTACCTGGCATAATTCTATAATTATCATTTGGACATTTATTTTTTACTTTTTGTATTTTTTTATCCCCCCACTTTCTACAACTTACTTCTGTAATTGGATCTAAACATTTTGTTTTTGTTATTTTACATTTACCTGACACTTCATCAAATATATTTCCTAACCCACAATTTACTGGTGTACCAAATGTTACTGTTTTACTTTCTGCACATAAATGTTTGGTAATACCACTAGAATTAACTCTTATATAATGTTTATACAAACCACTTCCATCTAATTTTGGTTGATTATAACAAGGATCTTCATCTTCTGTTGCAAATTCTTGTATATTTTGACATTTTTTTGTCATTGTATTATTACATATTTTCTGTTTTACTGGATCTATATATAATCCTTCATCTTTTGAAGATTGAAATAAATTTGTCCATCTTTTTAATTCTACTGCGTCTTGTCTACTACCTTTTACTATTCTTTCTATTTTTTTTAATAATCTATCATTATCTAATGCCATTTGGTCTATTTTCTTAGGTAACATACAAAGAACATTTGCATCTCTCATTTTATTAATACATTTTAAAGTTGCCATCCTTGTACTTTCTTGGACATTATTATAATCACCTGTAAGATACACATTATTCCCATTTTTATCTTTAAAATAAACATCTCCATTTACTGGTTTCTCTAATTCACAACAATCTAATAATGTGTCACAAGTTATCCCTTTCCACATATTTGATATATTTTTATTCATAGGAAATGTTGATACATCTACTATTGCACATTGTCCTGGTTTTGCTTTTCTTACACCAAGAGGCCAATTTTCTTTATACCCAAATAAATATTTATTCCAATTTTCTTCTCTTTTTGCTACTGAAGTATTTCCTGCTATTCCATTATTTCCTTTAATTATTTTTATAATATCTGATATTTGCTGATTACTTTGTTGATTTTTTTCATCTTCATTTGTATTGTTATCCATTATACAATTATCATATTGTTCTTGTTGTTCTTGTTGCCATTTAGGGTCTGTTGAAGTTGCTGTTCCTGTAAATGTTTTAATTCCTTCACAATATATACCTTGTCGTTGGGAAGCAATATAAGGACCAAAATACAATCCTTTAAGTATAGCATTCATTTCTTTATATCCATATACATTATACATTGTAGATGAATCATATTGTTTATATAATTTTCTATCTTTATTTAGTAATCCCATTCCTGACATCCACGCATAATCATTTAAATTATATTCTATCTTTGTTGGTATTTTATCAAACTTATACCTAAACATACATACACTATCACCTGTTGCTGATATTTGATATTTTCCACAAAGGTCCGTAATATTTGCTTTATTATTTTTATTTGTAGAGTCACAGTTTCCTCTTAATGATACAACATCTATTATTGGATTTAACTGTTGTGTATTATACCAAGCTCTTATTTGTATTCCACCACAAGTTCCAGAGTTTTTATATATACCATCAAATCCAAATATTATTTCAGATTGTTCTGTACTTCCATCTATTTTTTTTAAGTCTTGTGTTGATGTTTTTGAATAATTAAAATCTTCTATCATTTGTGTTAACTTAGTTATATCATTACCACCAATACAAATACCTGTAGGGTTCAATATTGTTTTACATTCATTATCCGATACACATTTTAAAGCAACTTTTTTTATATCAGAATCTTTTGAACAACGTCCAATAGCCCCATTTTCAGTAAATGTATTTAACAAGTCTATTTCTCTATAATTATCTAGTCCTGTTTTTTTTGTTTTTACACCTATAAAATCTGATAGATTACTCTCTGATAATTTTTGTTGTATATTATATGAATTACCACCATTTGTATCTTCAAACATATATATATTGTCAGATATGTTTTTATAATCATTTTTATAAATTGAGTTTATCTTTGTTTGGTTTATTTTTGCCCAATTTTTGATTTCTTTACTATTTTCTAATATATTTACACCTATATTTGTTTTTTGTTTTGAAATCCCTTTTTCTTGATTAGCCAAATACACTCCATAATGTGTTTGTCCTTGTTTCTGCAATCCTTTCATATTAGTACTACTAAAGACTGTCCCATTATTTAAAGTATTTCCAGAACTCATCCCAGTAATTTCTTCATTTTCATATTTTTGTGTTTGCCCTGACATATATCTAAATGTTTGTGGATCTTCATTATCATCTAGAATAACTCTAGGTAATTTATCTATCCCTAATGCAATTAGATATTCTTGTTTTTTTAAATTATATGTATCATTAGTTAATTTTTCTATCTTTCCAGTATTTATAGTATTATTTGATTCTATTAATGCTCTTGCTGCTTGTTCTGCTGCATCTTGCCTTTCTTCAGTGGTTTGTTTTGTATCAATTAAATTATTCTCTCCTTGAGTGGTACTATTATCATCTGAAGGTGTTTGTTGAAGTAATCCTTTTTTTGCTTCAAATATTGCTTTTGCTTCAAGTTTACATTCATTTGTAAAATCTGCTTTAGTTTTACTTCCACCTTGAGTAAAACCTGTTATCCATGTATTAAATTTAAAAGTTTTTGAAAGAATACTATTATTATTATGATTATCATTTAGAAAAATATTGTTTTGTGTATTTATATCTCCTCCATATCCAACCCAACTATTAGTTAATGTGGTATAAGTTAAATTACCTAAATCATCACATATTTGTTTATATGTTTTATATTCATTGTCATAATCAACACTTGAATATGTATTCCCATCATATTCTCTTCCTTCATTGTTTTTTCTACACATTCTATCTTTATACCAATCTTCAAAAACTATTTCACTTATACCAGTTCCTGATATATCTTTTATTGGTTTCATCTTCCAAAGAAATGACATTGTACTACCTTCATTATTAATTGTTAATGTATAACTATTACTAATATATCTATTTATAAAATTTTGGTGACTCATTAATTCACTATATTCTCTGATTTCTTTTGTTGAATTATTTTTAACAACCCAATTGTTTGTTGTATCTTGTTCATATTCATAATCTGTTAATAAATACTCTATAAATCTCCCACCAGGATAATTATATTGTGTTGTCTTACCTCTTAAATTATATTTTTCTGGTGAATTTTGTTCACTTGAACTTAAAGAATTAAAAAATCCTGTATTATTATCTATGTTATATATTAATTTTCTCCAACCTTCTTCATTTTTTAATAATTCTTCTTCTATTTTTGGTTCTGTCCAATCAAGTTGACAATATTGTTCAATACATTTTGCCTCCCAATCTTCTAGTGTTACTGGGTCTGTTGTATCACCTGATGGAGATTGTTCATTAACTCCTTGATTATGTGGAATAGTACAATCAATTTCTTCATCTCCACCTGTTGGATTACTATTATTTACTGTTTGATCACTATTTGTTTCTTCTACTTGTTTCTTTTGTTCCTCCTCTTCTTTTTCTTTATTGTAATATGTTTCTATTTCTTTTTCACAAAAAGTTTTTAGTTCTTCTTTTGAATATTTTGTTCTTGTATCGTTTGCACCTAAGTGATATATAGAACCATTTATTTCAAATCTATCTTTGTTTGTATTTATAAAATTATTTGAATATTCACCTGCAAGGGTTAACCCATTAGTACTTGTTGCAGATTCTTTTTTATATATATATTTTTTATCCTGATTACTAAAAGAATCATTTATACCTGTAATCTTATCACATATATCTTTAACTGGTGTATTTGTACAATATTTATTATTACGATATTCTTGCAAGGATATTAAACTTGTTGTTCTTTCTTCTTTTTTTATTTCATTCATAATTAAATCATATGTATATACTACTTTTGTTCCGTCTATAGGAAAATTATATGTATACTCTGATACTGCTGTATTTACACCTGCTGTTACTACTTTTTCTTTTGTCTCTAGAAATAATTTATTTGTATTTATTAAATTATTTATTTTTAAATATTTAGTTATTTCTTCTTCAGTGTCACATGATTTAGTACTATTTGTTATATCTGCTTCTTTTTGTATTTGTTGTGGTGAATAATCACAAGAGACAGCATTAACTTTTGTTAATGCTGTTAAAATCATTAAGATAATTATTTTTAAAAAAACCATTAATTAACCTTTTTATCTTTATTATAATGAAAAAAAATATTTTCTTTATTTATAAATAAAAAAGTCTACCTACATATTAATATATGTAGGTAAGAAGTTATTTTATTTTTTAATTGTTGTTGTCATTTCTTTTATTGAATTTGTAACCATACTTGATACTTGATTTATTTGATTAAATGTAGATTTTACAGTTGTTTCTAACAACCATGTACTTAATTTTTTAAATAACATTCTAATTATTACCAATATTATTATTGTTGTTATAAATATTACTATTTGATTTAATATAAATACTATTTCAGTTACCCTTCCTTCTTTTTCTATTGAATATAAATAACTTATAATATTTGCAAATAATGCTTTTTCAGTGAAGAAATCAATTAACATTATCATTAGTGTTAGTGTTATATATACTAATGTTGTTGCTAATGTTGTTTTAATTAACATTGTTTCTGTATGTTCTATAAAATCACTTAATTTAGAACCACCATTATTTTGATAGTATTCCTTATAATTTGATAATACTATTTTTATTAAAAATATAAAAATTGGTGTAAATGTTATTAAAAACACTGACATAACTCCCGCTAATGCTGCCAACAATAATGACACAATTATAATCCCTAATTGAATTATTAAAAATAGTATACTTATTGTAGCAAATAACATTGAAATTATTAAACCTCCATCATTTACCCAACTTCTATCTATTGATACATAATCAACTTTATTACTTCTTAAATCATTATTGTTTATTTCTATGTCTTTTGCTATTTTTAATATTGAATTTTCAATATTCTCACCGAATATAGCCGCACTATTTACTACTACTCTTAACATCTCTATACTATCTATATTTACATTATATTTTCTCTTATAATCTGTATCACCAAATTGATTATAGTATTCTGTTATTTTATCTGCTATTCCATGAATAAAAGAATCTATCCCCCAACCATCTAATCTTGCTTTAAAATTATACATTAAACTATAATTACCTTCATATGTAATTAACATTCTTAAAACTTTTACAAATTGTTCTGGTGCTATATCATCATTTGTTAATGTTGTTGATGTACCACTTGTTGTTACTGTTTTACTAATTTTATTTGTTCCCACTATATTATTTGCAAATAAATTATTTAATTTTAAATCCACATTATCATAAAGTTGTGTAATACATTTATAGTACCCTGGTGTTTCTGTACTATTAAAAACACATCTTTTTGATTTCTTTAATGCTGTTAATAATGAAGCCTTTGTTTTACCAAAACCAGTTGTTGTTAATAAATCATACTTTATTTTTTTGTTTTTTAATCCTTCTATTATTGTTTTATATAATTTTCCATCATAGAAAATATCTGCTACATCATTATGTCCAGCTCCCATACAATCTTCTGTTTTACATTCTTCATCTATTCCTACATCTGTATATTTATTTAACTTTTCCCTATTTTCTTCATCTAAATTATAATAATCTGGTCTTGTTAAGTTTAAATTATCTAAATTAATTAATTTTATATCTGTACCATTTACTCTTATTTTGTTATCAGTATATTGTTTTATAATATTTTCATATCTATTTATTAATTGTTCAACTATTATATTTCCTTCTTTCATTACTAAATTATAATTTGTTGAATTTATTTGTTTTAATTCTATACCGTTAATAAAAGTAAATAACATTTTTTTCTCTAATTTTGCCACTGCTTGTGTATTTATATTTATGTTTTTATCTAAAAGTATATTACCTACACCTATTTGACTTCGGTTTAACATTTCAATTATTCCTGGTACTGATTGTGAATTCCATATGTTTGTTGTTCCAGTTGTAGGAGTACTCCAACCACCCACATTTGCCATATAATTTTCTTTTATTAATTTATTTATTAAATTACTTTTTATTATATCTTTAGAAAAATATTTAATATTAGTACTATTTGTTATTGTTGGTATTGTAGATACTAAATCTTCATTATATCTTCCTCTTACCTTTATATCTTCAATTTTTAAACCACTATCAAAAATATGTACATCATTTCTTAATATTTCTTCACTATAATCACCTATAAAAAATCTTTTCTTTTTTTGATTTATTATTAAATCTTCTTCAGGCATACAATCATATTGTACATATTCTATAGTATTATATTCATTTACTTTATTACAATTTTCAGTCTCTCTGTAATTTATTTTTTTAAATAATTTTCCTGTAAATTCTTCTGGTACTTTTAGTCCATTAGTTCCAAATATAATATTAGTCTTATTATATATATCAGCCCAATAATCATTAATCCCTATTTGTCCTTCACTCCACAATTTCATTAATTCTCTTATTTCTTCTATTGGTAAACTTATAATCTTTTTTTCATATGCTTCATTATGTTCTTTTAAGTATGTTAAACTTTCATTTAGAATCCAATTTATATATTCTCTTACCATTAAATATTTTTTATAATTCACATACAATAACATATCTTTTATTCTTGTATCTTTATAATCTGTTTTTATTTTTGGATTTATTTGTTCTAATGTTTGAGAATCTTTCATTTGTAATGATAAATCTGCTAATATATCTATGTTTTTTTCTGCATTTAATATATTTGTTTTGCTTGTAATTTCTGCTATATTTATATCTTTTATCATTTCATTTAATTTTGTAAAAAAAATATTTTTTATTGAATCTATTTCATTTCTTCCATTACCATATTTTATACTTGTTGTATCTAATATTGTGAGATTTGTAAATGTTAATTGGTTTGTTGCACTTGTTACATACATTTTTATTTGGTTCTCAATATCTGTTTTTTCTTTTGTTGTTCCATATAATTCAAAATCTAATCTAATTGGTGCTTTTGTTGTATCAGGAGTTGTAGTTATGTTTGGTATATTTATATTATCATTAAATATTGCTTTATTATAAATACCAGCAATTTCTATACTTTTATTTTCAACACTTGTTACACCACCTGAAACTGTTATACCTGATAAATTATACATCCCGAATGTATTATTATTAAAAAAGTTTGTTTTATTTATATTTGTTTCTTCCATTCCTATATATTTTTGTAGTCTTTTATTTGTAGTTGTAATTATTGTATCTTTAAAAGCTTTATAATTTGCTATTTTTACTGCTTGTGTACTTGTAGAATTGATTTGTTCTTGATGTTTTATTCTATTATAAGTGGACGCAGCTAACAATCCTTGCATTACAGTTGCATTTTCTGTTCCATCTTCTATTTCTAACCAAGTCATTTTATTATTTGTTATTTCTATTTTTCCTTTTATTTTTAATTTATTTGTTGTTTGTAAAAATGCTAGATTTTGCATTTCATCAGAGGTTTCACTAAATTGAGGTAGATATAGATTTCTAATAAATATATTTCTTACAGTTCCCATTAAAGGTATATTTCCACCATTTGATACCTTTGATTCTATATTATCCATTTTTTTTATTAGATGAAATGATTTTTCTATTTCTTTTTCTATTGCTTGAATTATCTCATCTGTTCTTTTTTTTGATTTTGTTAATATTTTTTCATTTTCTATTTTTTCATTTATTTTTTTTAATTTACCAATTTTATTTATTTGTTGTACATATTTATTTATCACTTTTTCTTTTTCTGCAACATTTGCATAATCACCTTGGATTGTAGTTAAATCATAATACTTTTTAATAGGTAATCCTGCTTCTGATATCACTCTAGAACTTCTACCGATTAAACCTACATAAGAAGGTAAAATATTACAACTATTATCATTTATCTGTGTTGATGTTAATTCTGTTATATTTATTATTTGATAAAATGGCCAAAATGGTTTTTTTATATATGTTAAATTTCCAGCTTTAGAATCATATGCTTGTCTAGAAACACCGTAAGTAGTTGGCTCTATTTTTTGTATTTCTGCTATTATCTTTCCATTTATTTTGTATTCTATTTTATCACCATTTTCTTCTTCTTCTATATTAAAACCATATATAAATTGTTCTATATATTTAATAGGTATTGCTAATATCAATGGAACATGCATTATTTCTTTTGTTCCACTCCAACCAGTTATTCCTGTTTCTTGAACATGTGTATATTTTGATACATCCCAACATTTTATTTGCACATCTTTTATTATTGGTTTCACATTAATAACTGGAACTGGCTTTAACATTATTAACATTACAAATGTTCCTAATAATATTTTTGTAAAAATATTATTAGTTAGTTCTTTCCAAATAAATATTTCAAAAATCTGTTCAAGATTTGGATTTGGTTTCTCTAAAAATATTAGACTATAAAAATATTTAATTAATGTTATAAATATCATTATTATAAACATTGTTACTATAATCTTTATCATACTTCCTGCATTAAAGAAAGATTCATATATTCTATAAAAAATACCTTCATCACTATTTAGTTTTTCTAAAAACCAACTTGCAACACCACTATCTTCATAATGAAATACAGTGAACGCATTCATTTTCGTTATTAACACTATTATCATTAATATTACTTTTTTCATTTCTTTTCCTTATAACTTTTTTATTATTTTTTCTAATGGCCAATACAATATATAAAATTGTAATAATATTACAAATGGCAATACTAATTGATAACTAATTAATTCTTCATGTATACTATATAAAATATAACTATCTGTTATGTATACACCTGTTATATTAGAAAAATTAATTAAAAATAGTGTCATTACTATTATTATTATTAATCTAAAACCTATTTCAAAAATTGACATACTTATAGACTCTATTAAAGGTCTTATATTTAAAAAATTAGTATTTAATTTTTCTACTTCTTCTTTTATTGTTGCTCCTGATACAATTGAACTTATTACCTTATATACAAATATTAAAACTTCTTTAACATTATCATAAATTAATACTTTTAAAAATTTTAATAATTTAAATAATAACTGAAATATTATTCTTATAAAGTTTATGTAAAAACTTATCATAACTCTTATTACTATAACAGCTATCATTCCCACTACACATATATATGTTATATATAATACTATTGGTATTATTACTATTATTATCAATATATTTGTAATTAAACTTCCAACTAAACCTGTAATTTCCTCTATTGTTTCACCAAATATAGACAACCCTGGAAAAACACGTTTAAGAAAATATACACTTACATCTACTGTTGTCATTACTACTTTTATTTGTGCTATTTGTATTGCTACATCAATAAGTCCATCTTTTTCTTTTTCTAGATTTCTTATTAATTCATCTTCTATTATTTTTTCTTCTGTTTTTATTGTTTTATTATTGTATTTTATTTCACTTACTTTATCCAAATCTTTAATATTTACAAAAGCTTTTGAGGTATCTAAATATGAAAAATAACTTATATTATATTCTAATTCAAAATCAAATACATTTGGTTTGATATTTTCTATTTCATTTGGTTGTATAGTTACAATATTATTGCTAATTATATTACTATTTTCATCTTTTTTAGATACAAACATTTCTTTTAAAATATTATCTATTGCCCCTACATATTTATTCAAATTATATGATAGATATAATGATATTGTATTTAAAGTTTGAATTGACTCCATTTCTTCTTTTTGTATTTTTTTGTATGACCTTTCTTTTTCTTCTACATCTAGTCCTCTTAATTTTTTAAATTCAACTTTATTTATAGTTACATTATCATTATCAAACATTGAGAAAAATTCATAAATTTTTTCTGCTACACCTTCTATTAATTCTCCAGTTTTTTTATATATTTCTTTCACTCCATAAGTCATTGTTACTAACATCTCAGGACCACCAAAAAACATTTTAGCAACTATGTATTCTTCTTTCAACGCTTTTATAAATGGTAAAATTATTGTATCTTGAAACTTTTTTATTTCTTCCATTATTATACTTTGTTGAGTATTATTTAATATGTGATTTACTTGTAAATCTAATACTTTTTTATAATTTTCTGTCATTTTATTTATTTTTGCATCTATATCAACACTATTAGTGTAATATGCATTTAAATCATTTAATTCACTTTGTGTCCAAAAATTAGTTAAATTAATTTGTTTTTTATTTGTACTATTTTGTAAAAAAACATTACTAGAATTATTTATTTGTTGATCATATACAAAATTCCAATAATATTGATTATTTCTTTTAAACATCGGTAATATTTCTGTTGGACTTTGTTTTCCTTTTGTTATTCTTGATACAAATGGGTCAAAATAATTTGAGATTATTTTACCTTTATAAATATTATTTTTTAATATAAAATAGTCTTTTATTTTATCATCATCATTTATTGTTTGATTTTCTATTTTATCACTATTATTCCAATTTTTTGTTTTTAAATATATATCATATACTTGTTGTCCATGCATTAATAATATTTTACCTAATTCACTTTTGTCTTTGTAATGAATCTTTTTTTCATTTGATATTATTTTGTTATTTTCTTTATATATATATATCCCTAACGCTGTCATCAAGGAACCATATTTATTTAATTGTTCTATTGTTTTTAGTTTAAAATTTCTATTTCCATTATATGTATATAGTTCTATTAAAAAATCATAATATTTTTCTATTAATTTTTTCTTCTCTTTTGATTCTATTTCTGTTATATTCTCCATTAAATACTTAACTTTTGCTATTTCATATTCCATACTTGTTATTGAAATATATGAAGAACCACTACTAGTATCTGAAAGTTTAGGATTATAACTTAGCTCTTCTTTTTTTGGTTTTGTATTTGTTGATGGTCCACTTGTTATCAACGAAGGATGAAAAAATACACTCACCCCTACATCATTTTCATATTGATTTGTTCCATCATAATTTTCTCGATATATTAATTTATCATGGTATAATGCTTTTGAACTTATTAATGAAGTATTTTCATATTTTAATCCATATTTTCCTATTAATTCTTTATTTTCTGATTCAATTTCTTCTTCAGGAAAACCTTTCCAAAAAACATCAAACAATGTTAAATCTACAATAGGACTTATAAAACCTTCTATATAATTAAAAATTGATATATCATAATTCATTAATTTATAAGATTTATTCAATTCTTTAAATAAAAACTTTTTATGTGGTTCTGTTAAAGTTGTTTCATTTATTTGTGGAGTTGTAGTCCTACAAATATTATTTGTTGTTTTATTTAATTCTATCTCAATAACATTTGTCTCAAGTGTATTCCAAATTGGCTTATTATGTTCTTGTTCTATATTTGTTATTCCATATTCCATACTATTTATATTACCTATTTCCACACCATCTGGAGTTGGTACACTTTTTGTAAAATAAGTCTTTGTTACACTTTCACAATAATCTTTATTTATTTCTGTATATTTTTTTAGTTTATTTTCTTTTTCTTTATATATACTTTGTATTCCAATACTATATTTTTTCATTTTTTCTTTAATACAACTCTTGACTTCACAACTAATACAATTTTTTTCATAAACTTCACCAAGATTACAATACACTTCACCAGTATTATTTGTCTCATCCTTTATATATTCTTTTTGTATTTTATTATCTTTAAAATTTAATAATGTTCTAATTAATTGTTGGTTTATTACTTCTCTATTTTTGTTAACTGTGCAACCATTTGTTAGTGGTCCTACTTCACTTACCATATAAGAACATATTACATTTTTTTCTGCTCCATTTGAAAAATGATCACTATTATAGTAAGAATTATTTACCAAGTCTTCCTTAAACAATTTATGATATGCATTATTTGCAAAAGACATATTAAAATAAAGTTGAGGTATATTTACTTTTGCTTCACTACTTTTAATTTTTTCTTTTATTATTCTCTTTTCTTTATCTATTATATGAATCATCTGAATATTCATATATAATCTTTTTAATAATGCATAATATTCTATTATCTGATTTGGTGTTTGATGTACCCCACTTTTTTTATGTATTCTTTTTAGACCTCTAAAATCATAATCAAAAACACTTTTATCCTTTATATCATTTAATAATGTATTATATTGTTCTATTAATATTTTTGGAACACTTTTATATAAAGTTGAATCGTATGGTGTATCTATATATTTACCGTCTTTTGTTTTTAATCCATTTTTTAATCTATTATTTTTTGGTTCGATATAATATGTATCTGAAGATATTACAAATTCATACATATTTTTATTTATTTGATCCTTTTCACTTTTAGTATAATCTTCTATATAATTTATATATTCTTTTTTAGTTAGATATAATAATGCATTATAATTTAAATTATTAATAGGTATTATTTTCTTTGTTATATCTGTATTATTTGTTGTCATAAACAATCTAGTTAAATCATTATTTACAACTTTGTTATTATTTATATATTCATTTCTTAAATATTCTTTTAATTTTAAAGATACAATTTGTTCTTTTATTTCTTTTCTTGGTTCTTCTGTTAATGTTAACTTATATGTTGAATCATTATTTAATGTATTTTTTATTATTTCTTCTTCTTTAATTTTTCTTGAAACAACTTCAAATCTATTAAATAATTTACCATTATATACTGTTGTTTGTTCTACTTGTTTTTCATTGTATTTTTCATATAATTCACTTTGAAAATTATTATTTACTTCAAAAATCTTTAGATTTGTAGAAGCTTGTGAATCTGATAATATTTTTTTTGCTGGTAACATTAAAAAATTATTTGCTTTTTGTATATTAGAAGTTGAAGTTATATCTACGTCTATACTATCATTATATATTTCATAAAATATTTCATTTAATATTGTTTTTTTTATTGGTCTATCTGTTACTGTTGCTACATTTGTTGGTAATTCATTCATACCTGCTTCCAAACCCATTAAATATATAGAAATTGGTTTCATTATCATATACATTAAATTTGGTATCTTATATATTAATTCATTTTTATTTTTTCCATTCCAACAAATATCATTAACAGAAGAAGTACACCTTTCCACTGATACTACTTGTATTCTTCCTACTGCAGGTTGTATTAAAAATGTAAAAATTGTCAAATACATTAATAATTTTAATATCATATTATTTTGAATAAAACCTTTTACACTAGATATATTTCCAATTTTTTCATGAAACATATTATTATTTAATACTAATGTTAATAACATATATAGTACAAGTATAGAAGGTACTATTCTAAAAAAAAGTACCATTAGTATATCATATAATGTTAATTGTCCATTTGAATTTACAACATATTCACCTATATTATTCGTTGCTAAATTTAATACATTATTAGGTATGTCAAATACAGGTTCGTATATTACAAAATTTACAATTCCAAAAAAACCATTAATCATTTCTTGTATAAAAGAAGATAATTCTGGTATTAAAATTGGTTGAGAAGTATGAAATATTTGACTAAATAAATTATTTTCACCAGTACCACCTAAAGCAAATCCTTTATTGCTAATATCTTGTCCACCTTCTAATAATGTTTTTATTGTATCATTATTGTTAAACACTTGAAAATTAAAACCAAATATTTCATTTATTATTCCTAATACTCCTGTAAAATACATCATTATTGGAAATAATGCTAGAATCCATATAAGATTTTTGATTTTATTATTCATTTATTAATTCTCTTATTCTTTTTAATGGATTTCTCACTCGCTTTTTTTCTTTTAATAATTTTAATTGTTTATTTAATTCTAATTCTAATTCTTCCAAACTTGTATCTTCTTTATCCATATCAAGTTCTAATACTATGTTAAAATCTTTGTGATTATATGATTCAGGTGTATATACATTTATTACTTCAAAAGATTTATATATTTGTACCTTCCAATAATCACTATACTTTTCTTTCGTTTTCATATATTGACTTTCTTCTAATATTTCTTTGTTTTCAAAAGATATATAATAATATTCTCTATTTTTTAGTTTTACTTCTTCTTTTATTTCTTCATTTTCTTCTAATATTTCAGTTATTATTAAAGTAAAAGTTGCATTAGGAGATAGATTTTTTATTTGTTTCAAAATAATTGGCATTGCTTTTTCTGTAGCTTCTTGTAGAAAATTATTTTCTTCTTGTAATCTTTCTTTATATCTTTTCCATACTTCTTTATATATTTTTGTATTCTTTTCATTAAAATATTTATTTTGTGCAACATGTTCTATATATCCTTCTGGTTCTGATGCTGCAAAAATTTGTATATTTAACAATATACTTAATATTATATATTTTTTCATTTTTTCCCTTTACATTATTATAATTATTTTTAATTATTTTTATTTTAATTATTTGGTTCTTTCATTTTTGTATCAAAATGTTCTATATATTTTAATGCTTTTTCTTTTTCTTCTTTTTTTTGTGCTATATTGTTCCATTCCACTTTTCTTTGTAGAATTTTTTTATTCATACCTTTTATCTCTATATTTTCTACTTTGATACCACCTATTAATTCAAGCAGCAGTCCCTCTAATCTTATTCTTTCACTATTATTTAATTGTGCTCTTAATTCTGATAGTTTAAATGCATAATTTCCATAATTATTCAATATATAATACAATGTTAATATTTGTGATCTTTGTTCCAATAATTTAAAAATAGTTTTTTCATTTCCAATTGGATTATTTTGATCTATTATTGATCCTGGATTTCTGTTTTTTATTACTTTTTCATATTTACTATATTCTGCTTTGATTTTATTTTCCAATGATAATAAAGTATTATTATTATTATTATTTGTTATTGTCTTTATTTTTACACCCAAACTTTCACTATTAAATATATTATTAAGTTTTCTTTTTATATCATTATTTAATTTATTTATCGGTAGATTTATAGGTTGAATTATCCCATATTTATTTAAATCATTAAAACTAAATATAAATTTTTCTTTATTAAATATTGCATTATTATTTTCTTTTTTATTAAGATTTGAATATATATTTTTCATAAACCATTTACTTATATTTTTATATGAATCTTTTGTTAAATCTATTATTAAATCTTCATAACCAGAAGATATTATTACCATTGGAACAGTCTCATTGTTTCTTACTTCTTCTCGCTCAGTTAAATATGTCCCTAATTTATTCCTGAAACTGTCAAGATTAGTAATATCTATACCTATACTTGAAAAAATTGTTTCTATTTCTGTATTTTTTAAACCAACACTGTGTAAAAAAACTTTTTTATTTAAAATATCTGTTTTATATAACATGTCTTGGAACATATTTATAGCGGTTTGTGAAGCAACTCTATATTCTACTGAAGAAATAATATTCATTTCTTTTTCTCTTCTTTTAATTATTTGTAAATTTTGTTCTAATTCTAAAAGTAATTCTATTGATTTGAGTTCACCTATACTCTTTTCTATTTCCTTTAACGTTTTACTCATACTTCCGTCATCATCACTTACCCCTTCATTATCTGAAAAATCAAATCCTGTGTCTTTATTTACTTTTAAAAATTTTCTACCTGCATCACATTTAACTCCACAACCTTTTGAAGTTATTAAACCTAATTCTTTTTTTAACGATGCATCTTCTTTTGTATTTGATGGTAATCCTGTGAATAAAATTTCTTTTGAAGTTAAACATTTTTTTGTGGCTGCTTGTTGAAATTCTATTTGTTTTGAAAACTTTTTTAAAAACTTTTGTAATTTTCTTGTGACTTCTGCTTTATTTATTGGTATACATTCATCAAAGTATTCTTCCCCTAATTCATTTAAATCTATATCACAAAATTCTGTTTCTGCTGTATCACCTTTTTGTTCTGATATTCCGGCATCAACTCCATATTCCACTGGTAAACCACTAATTATAGAATTAAACCAAGTACCAAAAACATCCCCTTCTGTTTCTGATTCACCCATTTTTATATTTTTTTTACTAATTGCTTTACTACTACAATTCTTTTTTACTATACTAGCAACAGAAGATTCAAATATTTTTGCAAAGTTGTTATCTATAGTTGCCAACAAAGCAGGTCCAGCATTATTTTGAATCATTTCTCTACCTACATTACATTTTTGTTTTGCAACTAATTCTATAACTTTATCTAATACTAAGGCCATTATAAACTCATCAGATGAATAAAACAATAATGTATCTCTTATTTCATTTATACTATTTTGCACTGCCTTATCTATTTCTTGTGATTGTTTTTTTAAAACTTTTGATACATTTAAATTCACACCCCAAGTTAAATCAAATGAGGCTTCTTTTATTTCTGTATCACATTTACTTACAAAATCATTTTCTTCATCCAATACTTCCAATAAGTCAAATTTTTCTTTCAAACTTAGTTTAACTTCTTCTTTTGATGCTTTTCTTTTGTCCCACACACTAACAAATGGTGATGATAATATATTACCTATTTGGTTTATTACACTTTTATCTTCTGATAAACTAAATATACTACTAAGTGTATTAACACCTACTTCTTGAGCTATTTTTAGATTTTCTTCAGTACTAGTTCCTTGTAATGCAATTTCATTTGTTTGTTTCTCTATTCTTACTTGTTGCCAAGCAATTTTACTTATATGTAGTTTTTCTTTAAATCTATCTACATTTTTATTTGTCTCTTGATATATTTTTTTTAATTCTTCAGTTACATTTGGATATTCATTATATCCTATTTCTGAATCAGTTGAAGTAGTAACTTCAAAACCTAAATTACTTTGTGTTTTTTTCATTACTTTCATTAATTCTGTTCTAGTTTTTTCATATTTTTCATAAAGTTCATTTAACTTTTCATCATTCCTAATTCCACCATTTATGTTTGATTCTGGATTTAATAAATTATCTGTAATAACACTGTATATCCATTTTTTATTTTCTGTATCTGTTTTTAACTTTGGTGTAAAAAATAATAAACAAAATCCTTTAGATTCTTCATCAGGTTTTTTGTAATAATTATACCACAATTTTTCTAGTCTACATTTATTTATATAATTTTCACCTTCCTCATCTGCTTCTCCCATTATTGCACTTATTTGTTGTTTTTGTTGCTCTGCACATTGTTCATATGTTAACATCTTCAAAGAAGTCCCTTGTTTTATTTCTTTGAAACTATTTTTTATACTATCTCTTATATCTTCTTTTTCAAATTTATGTTCATAAGTATTAGTATTATTATCATATGTAATATAACACTCATTATTTAGTAAAGGTGAAGCAGAATAACCTGCATATACAATAGATGTAATTACACTATATATTAATATTAAATATTTCATTAAAACTCCTCTTCTTTTTGATTCTGTTTATCTAATAATAATTTTAAAATATATAATCTTTTTTTTATATTTAATATTATTATTGTTTTTTCTATTTTCATTTTTTTTACAAATATATGTCCACCATTCATCAAATGAGAGTTTATTTGATTTTGAAAATACTCATCTACTCCTGTTAACAATCTATCATATACATTTATTATTGATATATAATAATTTTTCTTTAATTTTTTTATATAATTTACCGCAAAAATTAAATCTTGTGTTGTAAAATTCTTAATTCCAGGTATATTTCTTTTTATATAATATAGATTATTATTATACCTTATATCTGCCACTTCTTCTCCATTATTGTTTACTGGTATATTTATTAATTGTTGATTATTTGTATCCAATCCTAATAAACCAAATAATAATACTGGATCTTCAAATTTATACAATATTCTCATAAATTCTCTTTCATTCATTATTTGTTGATTTAAAACTGTATAATTTAAAACTGTATTATTTCCGTTACTTAATATTGGTATAGTAACATTATCAATAGGTAAGTCTAATAGTTCCGAACATATGTATTGTAATGTTCTTATTTGAATATCTTTTTCTTGCCCTGTATTTATTGAAATTACTTTTTTCTGTGCAATATTTTTTTCTTTAAATGCTAATGTTTTTCCATCTACATTATTTCTATAATCATCTTCTGTTATAAAAATTGCTTCATCTCTTTTGTTTTGTATCCCTTCATAATCATTTATTTTTGTCATATTTTTAAACATTAAGAATATTTTTTTTCTACTTTCTAACTCTGATTGTACATCTAATACCAAATCAGTATCATTAACTATTTTAGATTGCGCTAATTGCATTCTAATCATTTCATGATTTAAAGGTATTGCTAATTCTCTTTGATTTCTTTCTTTTGCTTTATCATATATTTTTTTTATATATTTTTCTACTATTGTAATATTTTCATTCTTGATTTCTTTGGCTTTTTCTATTTTTGCTTCACCATTTTTATCTTTTATAATTTTTTTTAATTTTTTATAGTCTACTAATTGTTTTTCCATTCCATTTATTAGTTCACTTTCTTTACAACCATTTCCAAATAATTGTGTCATTGCTTCTTTTACTTTATTAGTTTCTTCTGTTATTGATTTCTTTTTTATTGATATTACTTTTCGTAATAAATTAAAAGCAATTTTTTGGTGATTGGAATTATTTAGTTGTCCTATTTCAAGTAATTCTTCTTGATAAAAATTTTTATTTATGCTTTTCAATTCTCTTTGATTTAATTCTAAGTTATCCATTTTTGTTTTGCTTGCTGCTTTTGTTTCTGTTCTTTTTTCAAAACTTACTTGGATTCTTGTTTTTATTGAATTTTTTATTGACTTTATAGCTCTTTCTTTTGCTTGTGTTGTTGCACTTTTTGCACTATTTGTTTGAACTGAAGTCTTTTTATAATCCACTATTGACTTTTCACTACTCCCTACCAAAGTACCTTTTTTCATTAATTTATATTTATTAAAATCAAAGGCATCAACATCACTTACAAAATCATATTCTTTTTTTATATTTTGTATATTATCTTTTGTTGACCCTATTATTGCTTCTAGATATGGATTATCATATAATGATGGATTTGTTATTCCATATGTTTTTTTTCCTTTTTCATAATATTTTTGGATTTCTTTACATTCTGGACTTACTATATCCCAATTAACACCTGCATTTAGATTAAATGCAGCATCTAATAATTTTTGTACAAAATGTCTTGCCCATTTATGTGATATAATCCAATCTTCTTTTTTATAACCATTTTCTGAAGGGTTATGTAATGTAACACATTTTTGTAGTCCTACTAATTTTATAACATTAATACCAAGTGAAAACTCATTACCTTGATTATCTCCTTTTCCAACAGCACCTCTTACATCACCACTAAATGCTTCATTGTAAGTTTTTTTTAAACATGAATAAAAACCACTACTTTCCCAAAATTTCTTAAATGTTTCCCATTTTCCCTCTGAACCCATAAATGTTATATGTAATCTTGCTATTATATTTATTAGCAATTCTATTTTTACTTGTCTCGTCATATTTTTATATAATGTTTTCATTTTTCCATCTGAAAACATTTCAAGGTATTTATTAATATATGTGTTTAAGCCTCCACTTACATCTATTTTACCTGTTCTACAATCAAATTTAGAACTCAAATCCAAACCACCCAATTTATGATCTTTAATTTTAATTTCAAAACCTTTAGGTTTATATTGATGTTCTTTATTCATTGTTGCAGGTTTTGTATAATCTCCACTTCTTTGTTCCACTACATCTTTTAGGTTTTCTATTTCTGTTTTTATACTACCATCTTCTGGTTTTTTTGTTGAAGCCTGATTTATATTTACAATAAACAATAATAATAATATTATTTTCATACTTAATCCTTTAATTGTTTTGACATTTGATTTATCATATTTATTCTGGTTTTTTTTATGAGTCTTTTTATTTTTCTTGCATAAATATTCTTTTGTATTGTTTCAAACTTTCTTGTTGCCTTATTTGTCTGTTTTATATTATATAATGGAATTTGAATTGCTGTTTCTTGAATTGGTAATAATATTTTTTCTTCTTTTTTTAACATATATTTAACATATTTTGTATATTCTTTATTTCTAAAATTTAAATTATTCATTTGTTTTAAATATTTTGATTTATTTTTTGTTAAATAATGATTGTTACTTTTTATTTGTTCTTGATTATTTACATTTGTATAAGAAATAAGATAATCCCTATTGTTGTTTATATCACCATTAAGGCAATAATATTTTTGATCTACATTTTCTATTGATTCATAATTTGTTATTATATTTTTTGTTGTTTTACAAGGTTGTAAATCTGGTAATGTTGTACTAACACTTGTTGAAACACCTAACAATTCTGCAATTTGTTCATTTTGTTCTTGTTTTGTTATTCCTATGTTTGACCTTATTGTTTTTATATCTTTTATTAATTTTATATGTTCAATTTTTTGACATCGTAACCCTTTTATCATCATCACTATTGCTTCTCTTTCTTGTTTTTTCCATTTATTATATTGACTTTCTAATTTGGTATTTAAAATTCTTGAAATCGGATATATTATTTGGTTTTCTTTTTTTCTTTCTTCTTCTATTATATTTATATATCCTTTTAATCCTATTTTTGGCATATAATTATAATTATAAAATGTTATTATTTTTAATAATTCTGTTACTTGTTCTTCACTTATATTTTGATTTTCTAAACTTCCACCTATACATTTATCTTTCCATATATTTAAAAACATGTTTGTAAATGTTGTATTAGGATATAAAAATTTATCACCATTATCAAAAACTATTTTATTTAATGCTAATGAATTTTCATTTGGACTTGAAATCTTATTTTTTTCCAATAATACTAATTCTAATTTTTGTGCATTTATTAGTTTATATAAATCTATATTAGTTTTATTTGATGTTCTTGTATTTGTACTTGTATTATTGATTTCCCCTTGTATTCCTCTTTCAATAGTTAATGTATCTGTTGAATCAATATTTATAAATAATTCTTTTATCATTGTTTTTTGGATTTCAATAGGAAAGAAATTAATTTGTTTAATATCATTTCCTAATTTTGTTATACTTGCCTCAATTTCCCCAGAACCATTTAATTTAATATCTGAATATAGATGTTTTGTGTTATTTTTATTTTTTATTATATTTTTCTTTTCAGTATTACTCATTCCTGCTTCTTCTTCTTCTTTATTGTTATCAAATATGGTCTCTGTATTTATTTCTGTATTATATATTTCAGATTTTATTATTCCATTCGCTAATACATTATCTATTTGGTGTTTATATGCTGGTTGTTGTTTTTTTGAACTTGGTGCTTTTTTTCCTTCAGGAGAATTTTTCCATTCACTCATAGAACTTGCTCCAAATGCTTTTTCAGCAATGGCTTCTCCTCTTCCTCTTAATTTATTGTTTCTAGTTACTTCTATTGGTACCATTTGACCAGTTTTTACACTTTGTGCTTCATATTTACCTGTACTTGAATTAAATGATATTGTTTCTGGTTCTACTTCTTCTACTTTTTTTATTTCTAATTCTTTTTCAAAGGTATCTCCTGTAGGTTTATATTCCTCTCTTCCTGTATATTCTTCATCTTCCCAATTTTCTTCTTCTAAATAATCTTGATTTTGTTCATGTGCTATTCTTTTTCTCATTTCGTTTATTGCTGCTGCTGAATTAGTAGGTTCTATATAGGTTCCTGGATTGTTTGGGTCTTCTTCTCCTTTTACTTCTTCATCTGATAATACCATATTAATAGAATCTGCTACTAATTCCTCTAATGCCCCATCCGATAATTGATTCCATGACATTAATTTTTCACCTTCTTTAACTAATTCATAGTTACATTGTCCCCCTACTATACCTTGTATTTGTAAATCAAATTCATAACTTTTTGTAAAAAAATTATATATTTTTTTAAATGTTTCATCCCTTTCTTCAAAAACACAATCAGTAATTGCGTCCCATTGTCCATTATCAAAATTATCATATATTCCTTTTACTATACCACTTACATCTGAGTTTGTTTTTGTTTCTGTATGTGCATTCCCCATCATATCTCCAAAAGACATTCCAAAATTCACTTGAATTATATTTTCTGAATCTTCTTCTATTGATTTAGTTAATTGGTTATCAACTAAATTTGATACACACTTAACTTCTTGACCTTTTACTTTTGTTTTCCCAGTTACATAACAGTTAAATTCAGAATTTATACACCTTGAAAATGCCCATGTAAATATATATGCTTCTAATTTATTTAGTTTTGTCAGCGGTTCAAACATTGTTCTAAGTTCTTCTTTTGTCTCTTCTAACATACTTATTGCTGTTTCTTCTACTGCACCTGTATATTTAATCCCATCACAGCCATACTTAAATAAATTTTTATTTTTATTTTTTTCTTTTGAAGCTTTTATTAAATATGGTTCAAATATAGTAGGGTTATCAGTATAAATAAGTGTATTTGTATCTTCACCCATATTTTCAGTTAAAAAAATTTCGTTTGTCATTCCTATTATTGATACAATACTTATTGTTATTAATATTAATATTTTTTTCATTTTAATCCCTTATATATAACAATTTTGTTAATCTTTCATTGTAAACAACACTTTTAATTTCTTCTGACATATCTTTGTGTGTATTTATTATTTTTAATATTATTTTTTTTTGACTATTTATATCTTTTTCTTGTCTTTCTTTAAAATTCTTTTGTATATAATCCTTCCATTTTTTACTTGGATCTTTCTTGTTTTGTTCTTTTTGTTTCTCTATTGCTTTTATTACTTTTGGATGAAGTAAATCTAAACCACAAAAAATATTTCCATTTATATAATTATACACTTCTTGTCTTTTTTCTTCTACATTTAACCCACTTAGTCCACTTAATACACTAGTTATTTTTGTATTTATAAGTGTTATTTTTGATGTTTCTAATGTTTTATCTGTCTTCATAATTGCATTTTCTTTTTTTTGTTTTTTAAAAAACATATTTATAGGGTAAAAGGAAGTTTTATAATCTATTGAAATATCTTTTCCATTTATTTTTATTATATTATTATTTGGTTCTATTTTTTTTCTCTCTATATCTATATCTACTGTATTTGATCTATTAAATTTTATCATTAAAACATTTTCTTCCCTTGTTTCAAAACCACTAGAGATTGTACATATTTTTATTATATTTTTTGCTTCTTCTATATTTTGTTTGTTTGTTAAAATTACCATTTCATTTTTTTGCATTTTTTCTAATTTTTCTATTTGTTGTAGTAAAATATCTTCAATTCCCATATTTTCAGGTTCTTTTAACATTATTACTTCTAGTGATTTTATTTCTTTTTCTAATTCATCTTTACAATAATATTTTATATATTTTTGAAATCCCTCATTTACTAACATTGGTTCTAAATATTCTTCTAAATGTTTTTGAAAATTGCTTGTTGTTAAATTTTGTTCTATTCCTTTAGCAACTAAATAACTATATATTAATTTTGTTCTTTCTTCTTTTGACATTACACTTAGTTTTAAACATATATCTTTTTTCTCTACAATTTTATTAAATATATTCTTTACATTTTTTTGAGAACTAGAATTTTGTGCAAAACTTATAATTGTAGTCGGTGTGTATTCTTTTATATAACCTTTATCATATTGTGGGTTCTTAATACATCTATTATTATTTGGACTACCACAACTTAATATATTACAAATATTATTAAAATCTATACTATCACTCATTAATTCTGTTTCTTCTCTAATTACACTATTCTCTTTATACAATTCGTCTATACAATAATTTATATCGTTTATAAAATCGTAAAACAATAAACAAACTTTTAATGTACCTTTCCCTTTACAAGAAGTTATATAATTTTTCATATCTATTTTATCTTCTATATATTTTTCTATTATTTTATCTTTTTGTATATATGCTATTATTCTATTTTCTTTATTTTGTTTATTTGTGTTATCTTTATTATTATTCATTGTTTCTTTTAGTTCTTGTACTATTCCATCTTTTTCTATTTTTTGAGTTTTATTTATTGGTTTTTGTACTGGCATAAATGGTGAAATCTTTGCTGTGTGTGTGTGTTTTTGTTTTTTCAATGTTGCTGCCACTTCACACATTGTTTTCCTTTTTTTCTTTTCTGCTTCTGGAATATCAATATTATCTAACTTTGCTTCTAGAATATTATTAAATGTTTTTTTCACCCATTTTACACATGAACCATAATTATCTTTTATTTTTTTTAAAGTAAAATCTTTTATTGTACTTTTTGTTAAATCTGCTGCATTTACATTACCAAGTTTTTCTGTTTCTTTTTTATTTTCTGTTTCTTTTCCATCAATACCACCAGTTATTGTGTCTGCACCACCTTTTGATTCTTCTGTTTCACCTTCACTATTTTGTGTTAATGCACTATTAAGTACAACTACTGCTTTACCAGCAATTGCTGGTAATGTCATTGCTGCTGCTGTTGGTAGACAAGCAATTTGTGATATTAATTCTACTGTCCATTTTACCATTGCCCCTGGTTGTGTTAAGTCAGGTATACCAAATACTTCTGTTAAAATGTTTTGTAACAAATGGTCTTGAACATACATTAGTACCGCTGCAATCATCATTCCAACTTTTTCAGTTAAATTTGAAGTAAAATTTGAACAAGTCATTTTAAATTCAGGTTTGATTTTGATATTTGCAAATGGTGATGTATAAACATTATAATTTATATTATAAATTATATTATCTATATAATCACCTTGACTTATACATTCTACAAATTCACCACAGTCACTAGAAGTTGAACATAATTTCCCTTGATGAATACCACTTATACATATTTTTTGATTTAGTACTTCTTTTTCTTTCAGTACTTCTTTTAAAACTTCTAAACTTCCTATTCTATTGTTATTTATAAAATTTCTCGACTTTTCTTCTACAGTATCTTTATAAGTAGACTCTAAAAAACTTATATTCATGTTGTATTGTATACCAAATAATTCTGTAAACACTGTTATTATTATTAATATTTTTTTCATTTCTAGAAACCTAACAAAGAATCATATCTTTTTATTTCTTGTTCAATATTTTCTAATAAATATTCACTTGTCTTACCGTCTTGAAATCTAAAAATTAAGTCTTTCCTTTTATCTGTTTTAGCACTTTTTTCTATTTTTTCTGCTTCTTGTATTTTTAATGTTTTACATTTTTTATATTGACTATCATATATTAAACTTTCTTGTTCTTTTACTTGCATACATTCTATTAATTGTGAATTTTTTATTGTTGTATTTTTGTTTATCAATGCTAATTTTTCTTGCCAGACTTTATCGTACATATTTTTGTAATATATTTCATTTCTTACCTCTTCCCTTGTTGCATAATCTTCTTTAAGTAACCAAGAAAAAAAGTATAATTCTTCTTTTCCCATATTATCAAATTCATATTCACTTTCTTCTTTTGGTGGCTTTAATTCTGTTCTATCATTTAATAATATTTCACAAGCATTAAATATACCTAATATACGTCTCCAAGCATTTATTGGATTATTTGTGTCATCAAAATCTAATTGTGTTAAACCTTGTTTAGTAGTTATCCAAGATGCTTTTTGACAAGTATCTTTATTTTGTTCCGTAGGTTTACAACTTATTGCTTGATTTTCTTTTAAATAATGTTTTGAAGATAATTTCATTAATGTACTATAATTCTTTATTATTGAATCTGCTATATTTCCACAAAATACATGTAGTCCTTCTTGAAAAACAGGTTCTTTTTCCTCTATATATTCTGTACTACCTTTTGTTTTTGGACATTCTAATGTATCTCCAAATATTTTCATTGTATTTCCTGCTCTATTCATTATTATACCTGGATTCCTTTCAAATACTGTTTTTTCAATTCCTGCTCTATTTTTGTATTTTCTAGATTTTGTTATATTTTTAATTCTACATTTTTCACTTTCTTGTGTTTGTCGTAATCTTGGTAAACATACTTCTTTTTTTCCAAAATAATTTTGTACAGAATTAATCATCTTAGATCCAAAAAAATTAAGAGATGAACTTACATAGAAATTATATTGTTTATTTGTATATGGTATTAATGTTTGATTTGTCTCTGGGTCATATGATAAAAAACAAATAGAATCATTAAAATAACCTTTACTTTTTTCTGAAAGTAATTTTTTTAGTTCTTTATTGTAAAATTTATACATTTTCGTATTTTTATATGGTATCTTTGATATATCTTTATATAGTTTAGTTTTTTTCATTAATATTTGTACAAATTCCATATTAGGTATTTCACCTTGTAAATCATACGTTTCACCTTCTGCTCTTATCATATTTGTATACATAAGTTTATTCTTATCTTTATTCATATCCTTTAAGTAAGATGCTGCTGTTGTTATCCATTTATTAAAATCTATTTTTATTGGTTTATCGTCTACTGTTACTTTTTCTTCCTCTATCATTTTTTGGTCTAATATACATTGTATTTTCTTTTCATCTCTTTTTATTTTTGAAAACTTTGCTATTTCTGGCATTAAAGAAAAAGATAAATCTAATTTTAATTTTTGTCCTTCATCAATACATTCTTTGTAAATAGAAGAAAATGCTTTACTTCTTGCTGTTGTAATACAATCTTTTAATCTTGTTTTTGTATCTTGTTTTGTTAAATTTGTTTGTCCTGAAGCAGATAAACCAAGACTTGAAGGCATGTTTGCATAAAAACCTGAAGGTGTAACTGGTGTAATAGGTATAACTATTCCTGTTGAATCAACTCTTATATCAAAAACTATTTCTCTTTTATCTCCTGATTCTTTTAATTCTTTTGATATACAATGTTTTACTTCTTTATATATCTTTGATGTCCCTTTTACACTTTGTGTAAAACCCATCATTTCAGCACCCTCATTCATTATTTCTCCTATTGCAGTACTCATTCCTTCCTCTGCATCTAAAATGTCTTTTTGTTCTCCTTCACTTAGTTCTACTTTTATTTCTTTTGAAGTTGCCATATTTGCTGTTATTGCACATTGCATTGCATTTAAAGCATGTTGCATAGTAAAATACTCTGGTAACATTTTTACTAATGAAGTCAAAGCTATACTCATAACTTGTGTCTCAATGCCTTCCTTTAAAGCTTCTTTTTTTTCTTCCATTATTCTATCTATTTCCATTCTCTCTTTTGGGTCATCTGATTCTAATTTTTCTAATAATTCACAAGCATTAACATTTTTAAATGCTTTTTGACTTTCATATTGTAATTTAACTGGAACATAATTTCCTTCTATTCCTTGAAAATTTTGGATATAATCATATGTTAATTTTGCATAATTTGATTTTGAACCAGAAAAACCACTTTTACAAGCATTACTTTTTAGATTTGCATTTGCTCTAATTTTATTTTCGCATCTGCTTTTTTCATTTAAATTTTCTTTACTACCACATTTATTATTTATTTTATTTTGTAAATCTGTATCATTAGAACTAAAATTTGATTTACAGTATTCATCAATGTTTTTTTGATAATAACTAGAAGAATTAAATGTATTTGTTTCAAATATGTTTATTTCTTCACTACCTGTTAATGCTTTTGATATCCTTGCTTTAGTTGCTTTCTCCTGTCTTTCAAAATTTGCTATTTGTTTGTTTATTTTTTTTAGTCCTTTTTCTTTCCATTTATCTTTTACTTTTTCTGCTGCTTTTTCTATTCCTTCTCTTATTGAAGCTAGAAAACTTATTTCTATTGCATTATAATGATTTGGTTTAGAACATAATGCTAGATTCTTATAATTATTTCCACCTGTATCTGTAATATTTACAGGACAACCAACTATTTTATATATCTCTTTTAACTTTTCTTCATCAAGTCCTATTATCCTTAAAAAACCTTTATTTATTTTTTGTCCATCTCCCTTATTATATAAATTATCAGAATTTAATTCTTCCATATTCTTTTGTTTTATTTCTTCTATCTCTTCTATTAATGGATCAAAAATTTTATCTAATTTTTCATTTATTTTTTTTGCTGCACCAGGTAATATAGGGTCTCCTAACCCTAAATCTAAATTAGCATTAAATTGATAAGATATATCACAAACTGTTCTAGGATTATTATGACCATAATCTTGACAATTTTTACTTGTTGTAAAATTATAATTAGAATACTTATCTTCATATGATTGTATTACGTTTCCATTTTTATCTTTTATTTTTAATGTTTGTCCTTCACCTAATCCTGAAAGTTTATCTACTGCATATATATTTTCAATTGAAAATAATAATAATAATAATATAACTATCTTTTTTTTTATCATAATTTAATCTCTTTTCTTTTTATTATAATAAAAATAAAAAAAATTATTTTTTGTTTTTATTATTTACTTAAAATTTCATTATCAATTACATATTTATTCATTTGTCATAATTACAAGGTTGGTTAAAATTAATCAAACCTATCCATAAAAAGATATGGACTACAAGGAATTATGACCTTGTATAAGAATACTTTCAGAAACTTACCAAATATTAACAAAAGAAGAAACTTCTTAAGCAAATATAGGTTCTTTGTTCTTTTCCTTCACAGTTAGTGACTTAATTAAAGAAAGAATATTATATTCTTCTTTTTTTAAGTTATTCCATTTGGACCAATTAGATTTGTCACAATGATTAATGGTACTAAAAGATTTCGCTGATTGATTTAGCAGTGCATCTACATTGTAAGATTTAACTATTTTTTGACAATTTTCTAATAGCCTTACACAAATGATATTTCTTTCTTTAAATCCTAATCCACGTCTACCTATAGTTAATGCAGCAGAATAATCTTTTGATTTTCTATTATGATTTGAAGTTATATCTTTTCTATAAGAATATTTTAATAATCCTATAAATGAAGTATATTTTGGATTTACCTCTTTTAGTTTTAAACCTTTTCGGGTAGTTTTACTTTTTATCAATGAAGCAAACATTTCAAATGGAAACTTCATTAACAATCTATTAAGTTTTTTTTTTTAATATTGATTTAATATTGATTTAATATTTATTTTTTATATTTTAAATCATTTTCTTGTCCTTTTGAAGATACTCTACTATAAAGGATATTAAGTCTTTCTTTTTTACATGTATTTGGTTCAAGTATATTAATTATATCTTCAAATAAGTACCTTCTTTGATTTCCAAAAGTTCTATATTTTGGTTTCAATTTTCCTTTTTTATCCCACCTTCTTAATGTTGAAATTGAAACTCCAAGAATCAAACTAACTTCTTCTATTGATAACATTTTTTTCATGATATACTCCTTTTATTAAGTATATTTAAAATGAATAGGTTTTGTTAGTTTTACTTACTTTTCTTAACTACTGTTAATTACCCTATTTGATTTCCACAAGAATA
>Ga0233437_1000726_pt1 | contig 70365 bp, 58 predicted proteins | sample SI_122_August201_FD_182714 | JGI IMG/M metagenome (GOLD analysis project Ga0233437, IMG submission 182714) | Seawater microbial communities from Saanich Inlet, British Columbia, Canada - SI_122_August2016_200_MG | ecosystem: Environmental > Aquatic > Marine > Inlet | place: Canada: British...
CAGCCTTTCAGTCGACGGGAACTCCAAACATCTACCGAAAAGGAACCCTTCCTTCCTCGGTTCTTTGAAAATCCGGAAATTCTGGAGTCGGGAACCTGTGCGGCACTTCGCCCTGAAGAGATTCTCCTCGGAGGGATGCCGCCAGTCTGTCTGGGTCAGGCAAAGAACTCTCGACTATGGTTCAGCGGCTTTGAGCAGACTTATATCGAAAGAGATCTCCGCTCCCTGAGCCAGGTTGCCGACCTCGTTGCCTTCAGGAGACTGATGCAGTTGGCATCCTTGCGCACGGGACAAATTCTCAACCAGACAGATCTGGGGCGCGATGTTCATCTCAACGCCGAAACGACGCGTCGATACCTGGGACTTCTCGAAACCTCTTTTATTCTCAGTCGCCTACCGGCCTATCGCGGAAATCGTTCGAGTCGCCTGATAAAGGCACCTAAAATACTTCTCGCAGATTCCGGTCTGGTCTCCTACCTGGCGCGCGTGACCGATCTGACTCCCAGCGCAGATGATCCACTGCGGGGACCGCTCTTTGAGACCTACCTCGCACAGAACCTCAAGAGCATCGTGGCGGCGCACTGGCCTGGAGCAGAGTTGTACTACTGGGCGATATCCGGACGGTACGAAGTGGACTTCGTGATTGAGGATGGTCTGGATTCGATCGCTATCGAGACTAAGGCGGCTACCCGTTGGAACAGGTCGGATCTTTCGGGGCTGGAGGCATTCCTCGCATCGACAAAGCGCTGCAGGGCTGCAATTCTCGCACACAATGGAACGCAGGCGGCAAGGCTGGGAGATCGTCTCTGGGCTTTACCCTTAACGACAATCATAAGTTGAAGTCTGTTCGAAAGCAGATGCCCACTTTTCAGGACGCTACAGTGACCATCCAACTTTTCTGAAACCGGCTTCGTGGAGTACTATCAAGAATAGGCATTAGGAAGAAGAACCAGCGCAGAGTGACCCAGAGTGCAGTAAAAACGTTCAGAAAAGCGAAGCATTCCTCGGTTCCGCCAACTCGTAAGGAGACGGCCGGGGCAGGCTGTCGAGCAGAGCATTCGCCGTCGGAAAGAGTAGCGCCCCTTTCTCCGCCATCAGGGACATCACCAGACCGGCCGCGCGGTGACGCAGCAGGACGTTGCCATCCACTGTAGCTTCCCCGACGTCCAGCGTGTCGATCCGCCCCTGGTCGTCGTGTAGATACAGGGCTCGTTCTGTTTCTCCTGAATTGAATACATCCGGAGAGTGCAAGTTCTGGTAGCGCAACCGTCCGAGGAAGCCGACGTATTCGAAAGCGCTTCCGCTGACGCAGCTTTTCTCCTCTCCGGCGAAGGTGCCGATCCACTCGTAGGTCGGTCCCTGCGGCGGCATTCCCGGCAGGTCCGGACGGCCGGGGGTCGTTTCGACGCGGCGCAGGCTTTTGAGCGGAGAGTCGGATTTCCCGACGAAACGGATATCGACGATCTGTCCACGCTCCAGTCCCTGCGGCAGGACGTGTGGATCGATCATCGGCGGCGCTCCTCCCGCCAGGGCCAGACGGGGGTTGGCGTGCAGGTGAAAGATCGTGTCGTTTCCAACCCGCTGGACGTATGACTCTCCCGATCCGGGTGCCGGAATTCCCCGCCCGATGCGCATCTCTTGCAGCAGCATCCCCCGCTTATCTCTCAGCCCGATGGTCAGCGCCTGCGTCGGCACCAGGCCGGCTCCGGCCAGATCTCCCGGCTCGGAGCTGACTGCGGTGCACTGGCTGCTCAGCAGGCCGTTGAGAAGGCGATCGACGCGATCGACGCGTGCGAAGGCGTCGAACAGGGCCGGGTAGCGCCAGAGTCCATCTCGTCGCACGTAGGTCCAGCTTCTTCCGCTCAGGCGGATTTCGAACTGTTCCACCTGTTCTGCGGGTAGCTGGACGAATGGACGCAGAGCGCCGGCGACCCTCCGCTCGGCGCGGCGGTGTTGTTTGAGGCGATCTTCCGCCACGACCAGGAGGATGAGAGCCGCCAGCAGGGCGGCGAGCAGGCGGCTCATGACAGCCTCGCGGGGCGGCGCCCGTACAGATGGCGGAACAGACCGTACAGTAAGAAGAGCAGCGGGCCGGTCCAGACTGCGGCCAGACGCCAGGTCGTCTTTGTCGCCGGGCTCTGGAAGGAGAAGCCGCGCGCGGTCGGGCGCCGCGCCTGCAGCGTTGCCAGTTCCTCCCCGTGCGCCATCCAGGCGACCGCGTTGAGCAGGAACTGGTCGTGCTGAAAGTCGGGCGCGTACAAGTAGTCGTCCTTGAACATCTCCGAAGAGCCGATCAGCAGCAGCGCTCCCTCCGCCGCTCCAGTGGCAGGTGGGCGCAGCGTCAACAGCGAACTTCCCGATTCCGACTCCTGCAGCTCGAGTGCCGGGAAACGTCCTTCCAGCAAGGTGGCCAGCGGCTGTCGGCCGGGCAGGTAATCCGTCGATGAAAAGACCTGCGGCGGTAGCCAGCCCCCCTTCCAGGGATAGCTCCAGGCGCGATCCGAACTGGTGATCAGCGGTCGGGAGCGCAGGCCGTAGCGTTCGAGCCGTTCCTCATCCAGGGCGAAGCGGTTGCCCCAGATGAAGAGCAGGTCGCCCAGGCGGCGGGTGATTGGCGAGGTGGAGGAGAGCTGATCGCCGACCGCGCGGATCAGGAAGGGGAGCGCCACCTTCTGCGGGTCGTACTCGCGCACTGCCGTGCGATTGACCTGTGTCTCCAGGTCCAGATGGGACTGGGTGCGATCCATCAGCACTTCTCGGACCTGTTCGACACCGAACAGTCGCAGGTAGCGGTCCAGGTCCTGGAACTGGGGCTGGGGCCAGTACACCGTCTGGAAACCGGAGCCGCGATACTGGCGCTGCTGGATGTTGAAGTGCTGCAGAGCGACGATCGCCCGGCCCCCGTTGGCCAGATGCCCGCCCAGCAGCTGCATGATCGGCATCGAATCGCGGCGGGGCTGGAGCCAGAGTATCAGATCGACCTCATCCGGCAGCTGCGGATCGCGCGGGTTGACGTAGGTGACGCGATAGCCGTAGTCGGCCAGCAACGACTTCACCTCGCTGTACACATCCACTCCGCTCGGTGGGATGAGTCCCTGGCGATGGTAGTCTTCCAGCGCTTCGGCCGGCGACAGGCGGGGCAGATCCGATATCACGGCGACGTCGAGTCCCGCGCCTCGTTCCAGGCGATCCAGTGCCGCGGCGAGCAGGAACTCCAGATGCATCGTCGTGCGCTCGTCCAGGCGGGGGATCACCGCACTCCGCGCTCCGCGCCGCAGGCGCAGGCCGCTCCACACTTCCCGCACCGTCGCTGCATCTTCGACCACCTGCTCCACCGGGAAGGGGCGCAGGCCCTGTTGCTCCAACGCCGCCCGCTCCTGTGCGGAGAGCTGGTCCGGTCTGATCCGGGTCAGCTCGATGCCGCTTTCATTCAGCACGCTCCGCACCTGGCCTTCCACCTTCTTGAGTGGTGGCGGCATTCCTCCCCTGGGTGTGATGAGCAGTTCCGCCTCCAGGTCGGGGGCTGCGGCCAGGAGTTGGCGAGTCAGAGCCGCCGGTCGGTTGAGACGATCGGCGGTCAGGTCCAGATACAGCCCTGCTCCCAGGCGACCGAGTTGGCCGATCAGCAGTACGGCCGCTATTCCCAACAACGCTCCGATGGCCGGGCGGATTGTTCCCTGCATTTCCAGGCGGCCCCCGCCGACGTAGCGCCAGATGCCTCCTGCCAGGAAGAGGAGCGGCACCAGAAACGCCGCTGCAAAGCGCCAGAATGTCCGCGCTCCACTCCCCATTGGCGGCAAACGCTCCGGCTCTCTACGCTCCACCCTGGCGCGCACCAGACGATGCGGCTCGGTGAAGGTGCGCACCAGCGTGCGCAGGAAGATCCGATGGGCGTACCCCGGCTGATTGATGATGCCATCCTGGAAAGGGGAGGCGCTGGCCAGCGTCAGCAGCTGTCCGCGCCAGGGGTCGTCCGTTTTGAGCAGGACCATCAGATTCTGCTTGGGCACCGGCAGGCCAGATGCCAGATCGGTCCCTTCGAATGATCCCGAAGGCAGAGAGGCGACGCGGGCATTTTCGGTGGTGGTGCCGATGATCTCGGCCTGAAAATCGATTTCCGAGAGCCTCCGGGGATCGATCTCCAGGGCACTGGCTGCCACGAAGTTCAGACCGCCGCGCGCCGGCGCCACAAAGCTCTTCATGTCGTAGAAGGCGGGCAGGCAGCGCAGATGGAAGGGGGCGATCACCTCGCGGCTCCCTCCTCCCTCCTCGCCGATGAATACCGGGCCGTTGTTGCGGTCCATGAGCAGATCGGGCAGGGGGCGGAGTCCGAACGGTCTGAGCAGATCTTCCCAGCCGGTCGGCAATAGTTGGGCGATGTAGCGGATCTTGTCCGCTTCCGGAAGGTAGCCGACGGCATAGGCGCTACCGGCGAGAATTGCGCTGCGCCCCGAGTCGACGAAGCGGCGCAGCTGGCGTGCGTGTTCCGGCGTCGCCGTTGCCGGTTGCATCCAGAACAGCACATCCGCTTCCGGTGGGATTGTCGTCTGTCGCTCCAGGTCGATCTCGATTACGTCGCCGTATTCCCCCAGAAAGGCCGGCAGTAGCCGGAAGGTGGGGGGAGCGGCTACGGCGAAGACCGGACGGGGGGGACGTTCGAGTCCTTTCAACTGTGCGATGATGAGCTTTTCGAGATAGGGGAGGTGGGCGTTTTCGATACCCTGGATCAGTCGTTCGGGACGGTTGCCGTAGGCCAGGATCAGGGAAGACCAGATCTTCTGCTCGCCGTGCTCGTCCTGGCGCACCCGGCGCACGCTGAAGGCGGAGGCTTTCTTGCGGGCGGCGTACACGATCCCGGCCGCTCCGCTCCGCTCCGGATCGATGACGCGATAGTCGATCCGTTCGGGCGCCCGCTCCCGCATCGCCGCCAGCAGCCGACGCACCCCTTCCTCTACTTCTTTGAGGTGCGAGGGCATGCGCTCCCGGGAGGAGGCGAAATAGGTGATCGCCAGGCGCTCGTCCAGCTCTTCGAGAAAGTCGATTGTCGCCGGCGCCAGCGAGCCGATCTCCTCGCCGCCTGGATCTATATACCAGTCGCCCGTCAGTCGCAACACGCGACCGGCGTACACGGCGATCCCCAGCATCAGCACCGAGGCGAGAATGGACTGCAGCAGAAACCGATACTTCAATACTTGCTCCGTTGCAGGGTGATCTGGTTCATCCACACGAAAAAGCCGCTCATCAGCACGAAGTAGAGCAGATCGGCCAGCCCGATCAGACCGCGACCGAACGCCTCGTAGTGCGGCAGCACCGAGACCGACTCGTACAGCCAGGTCCCCAGCTGCCAGGAGGGGGTCAGTCCGTCGATCACCTCCACCACCTTTTCGTGGCCGCTGAGCACGAAGACGAAACCGGTCAGCGTGGCCAGGGCGAAGGCGACGATCTGGTCGCGGGTCAGGCCGGAGGCGAACAGGCCGAAGGATAGGAAAAGGCCGCCCAGCAGCAGCGCCCCGAGATAGCTGGCGGCGATCTGTCCCGCGTCCGGATCGCCCAGCCAGGCGAGCATGGCGACGATCGGCAGACTGCCCAGCAGCACGATCAAATAGAAGCCGAGGGCAGCCAGATACTTGCCCAGCACCACCTGGAAGGAGTGCAGGGGCAAGGTCATCAGGAGTTCGAAGGTGTGTTCGGCGCGCTCCTCTGCCCAGGAGCGCATGGTGATTGCCGGAATGAATGGAATGAGCAGGAAGGGGAGGATTTCGAAGTAGGCCGACATGTCGACCACCGCGTCGAGAAAGAAGGAGTTCATAAAGGTGGAACAGGAGAGCACCAGGAAGACGGTGGCGTAGATGTAGGCGATCGGTGAATCGAAGTACGCACCCAGCTCGCGGTTGAAGACGATGCGCGTACCGGACAGGAACTGGCCGCAGCCCAATCTCTCAGCGTCAGGCATGCGGCTCCTCCACCCGGACCAGATGGGCGAAAATCTCCTCGAGTCCGGTACCCGGTAGTCCCGCCGTCTCCGCCAGTTCGTCTATGCGACCGTTTCCCAGTAGCCGTCCTTCGTTGATGATCAGCACCCGGTCGCTGACCGCCTCCACGTCGGCGACGATGTGGGTGCTGAAGAGAATTGCCCGATCTTCCTTAAGCCGGCGCAGCATGTCGCGGAAGGCCAGCACCTGCAGCGGGTCAAAACCATGGGTCGGCTCGTCGAGGAGGAGGATCGGCGGATCGTGGATCAGGGCGGTGGCCAGACCGATCCGCTGGCGAAAGCCGGTGGAGCAGTGGTCGATCCGCTGCAGCAGCACCGACTCCAGGTCGCAGATTTCCACCGCCCGCGCGAACCCCTGCTTCAATTCGGCGTTGCGCAGACCGCGCGCCTCCCCGATGAAGCGCAGAAATTTGTCGACGCGCATTTCCCGATAGAGCGGCGTGTCGCCGGCCAGGTAGCCGATCCGCCGGCGCACCGCCAGCGACTGTTCTACGGCGTCCAGCCCGTCGATTTCGATCTTCCCCGTCGTCGGCAGGATGAAGGTAGACAGCATTTTGAGCATGGTGCTCTTGCCCGCCCCGTTGGGGCCGACGAAGCCGACGATTTCGTTTCGCTCGATGGCGAAGCTGACCTCGTCCACCGCGGTCAGGTTGCCAAAGCGCCTGGTTACGGATTCTACGTTAATCATAGAGAGAATAATTAAGCAAAAAGCTCGCTGCCGACAATGGGGGCGGCCATCCCGGCGGCATATTCTCCTTGACATTGTGCGACGATCCGAGTAAGGTGAAACCGTATCTCGCCGTGGGGGGAGGGGGTTGGGCGACGATTCTCGCATCGAAACACCTGGCGAACGCGCGCCGGGGAGGACAGCCGTGACCGGAACCCTTATCCGCAAAGAACTCCTCGCCAATCTGCTCACCCTGCGCCTGGCGGTGGCCCTCGTCTTCACCGTGCTGCTCTCGGCGCTGACCACCGTCATCGGCAGCGTGGAACATTCCGAGCGCATGGACGCGTATCGGGCCGAAGTCGCGGAGTTTCGCAAGGATTTGGACCAGGCCACCGTATACGCCCAGGTACAGCCCCATATAGTCGCGCCGCCGCAACCTCTCGCCCTGTTCTGCCGGGGAGTGGACAAGACTGCAGGACAGGTCGTAGAAATCTATATCGGCAGGATGCCCGCGAGTCTCTCCTCCCTAGGGGGGACGAGCAACGATTTGATGAAGATTTTCGTGGAGATCGATTTTGCGACGGTCGTCACCGTGCTCCTCAGCTTTCTGGCCGTGGTCCTGGGTTTCGACGCCGTCTGCGGTGAACGGGAGCGCGGCACTCTCAGGCAGATGCTCGTCAATCCGGTGCCGCGCGGTAGCGTCATCGTCGCCAAGCTGATCGGCGGTCTGCTGTCGCTGTGGATTCCGCTCGCTCTCGCCTTCGTCCTCGCCCTGCTCATCGCCTCGAGCAACCCGGATGTCCTCTTCAGCGGTGACGACTGGGTCCGCCTTGCGCTCCTCTTTATCCTCTCCTGTCTATTTCTCGGCCAGGTCTTCTCCCTGAGCCTGATGGTCTCCACCCTCACCCGCGATTCGGCCACCGCCCTGATCATCTGTCTCTTCGCCTGGTTGGCTGGCAGTGTGGGCTACATGAACGCCCTCCCTTCTCTGAGTCGTTACGGGGTGGAGGAAGTGCCATTCCAGAACTTCATGGAACAGAACAGGGAATTCTGGAATATCTACAATCGCGAGAAGAATGAGTGGAATGAGACCCATCCCTCTCCGGGAGAGGCCTATCTCAAGGGGATTCAGGGGCAGGGGAGACTGCGCTACGCACACCCGCGGGGGTACGCCTGGCTCCAGCAAGAGAACGCCTTCATGCAGGACAAGCATATGGAGCGCGCCAGCCGTTCCCACAAGGCGATGTCGGCCAACTACCAGCACCTGGCCCGGGAGGCGTTTCTGGTCGATCAGTGGTCCATCCTCTCGCCGTTCACCAACTACAAAGCCCTTGCCAACCAGCTGGCTCGAACTACCCTCAGCGACAAGTTCCGCCTGCTGAAGGCTGGCCATCGCTATCGGGAGGATTTTATCCAGTATCTGCGCGGCCGGAATGCCTTTGCCAGCCGTCGCTGGTTTACCGACGACCCAGAGCATCAGGAGCCGATGATTCCCCATCCGGAGGAGATGAGCCCGGAGATGCTGGCTCCGGATTCTCCCTTTATGAAGGAGCGCATGGCCTGGGCACAAAAGCAGGAGGAGTTGGCCGCCACAGACGCCACCCGCCAGCTCGATCTGACCGATCTGCCTCGATTCGGCGCCGACTGGCAGCGCAACCTGGGGGGATCGCTGGCGGTTATGACGCCGGGCCTCGCCATGCTGTTGCTGACCTTCGGCGGCAGCGTGCTGGTCGCCATGCTGCGCTTCCTGAACTACGACCCGAAGTAAAGTGAGGGTCGGCCGACTCGAGATAAAATAAAGGTCGACCGACTCGAAGTAAGAGATGTCCGGATCTGTATAATCCGGAATCGGCCGTTTCCCGACAGAATCGAGACTGGTCGGTTCCAGATCAATTGAGAGAATTGTCCATGGGTGCGATCTTCCTCCACCAGCTCCACGACCATCTCAAATCTCTCCGCTTCCAGATCAGTCTGCTGGTGCTGTTGATGTTTTTCTCCGCCAGCGGCGTCATCTACACCTGGAAGATCGAACGGCTGGTCGAGGAGACCGCCCGCATCGAAGCGGGTAACGAGCAGCGGTACGAGGGGTTGGAGAGTCTCTCCCAGGCCACCAACCAGTGGTACAGGATCATCACCCAGGCCCTGGGCACCGAATTCATCGCCGAGGGCGGTTTCAACTGGTTCGAGGATACCGCCTGGGTCGGCGTCGCCACCGGGAATGGATCGCCCGGCACCGGCAATATGCGGACCACCAATAACTGGATGCAGCGCTTCGAAGTGGTCGACTGGACCGTGGTGACTCGGATCGTGCTCTCCTTCCTCTGCATCGTACTGGCCTATGATGCAGTCTCCGGCGAACTGGAGAGCGGCACTCTCCGTCTGGCCCTGGCCAATCCGCTCTCGCGGGGGCGATTTCTCGTCGGCAAGTTCCTCGGACATCTCTCGATTCTCCTCATCGCCACCCTGCTGGGCAGTCTGCTCAGCCTGCTCATCCTCTCCCTCGGCGGTGCTTTCGACCTGAATGAGCGGATCCTGCGGGGATACGGACTGTTTTTGCTGGGAACGACCCTGTATCTTTCCTTCTTCCTCTTTCTGGTCATGGGCATTTCGGCCCTATCTCGAAGCTCCGCTTCCGCTCTGGTGCTGCTCGTCCTGATGTGGGCGGTGCTCATCGTCGTCATTCCGCAGACTTCGTATATGATCGGCGTCAAATTCGGCGAATCCCCGGGGGAATGGTGGGAGGAGCAGTGGGAGTACATGAGCGAGGTGAGGGAAGCCCTCGAGCGCGAGGGGGTCGGGCTGCGAGGTAGGGAACTGGGTAAGACGGACGGCTACGCCGTGGAGCAACGGTATGCCAGACGCATCCGGGAGGCGGAAAAGGCGCAGGATCGGATCGCCCAGCGGGCTTTCTATCAGGAGGTGCGCCAGTACAAGCTGGCCAAGATGGTCAACCTGCTTTCTCCCGGCTTCGCCTTTCAGTACACTGTTGAGGCGTTCCTGGGCACCGGAGTGATGCGCTACGAGAATTTCGTCCGCCAGGCCTGGCAGTACCGCGACATTGTGCGGGATTTCCTGCGCACGCGCGATGCCGCCGACCCGGATTCACCGCATCTCGTCTTTTTTCCCGACTACCTGTCCGAAAGAGAGCTGGACCACAGGAACATCCCGCGCTTCAAGGAGACGCCGCTCTCTCTGGCGGAGAGCGTCAGCGCCGGGATGCTGCCGATCATCGTGCTGGTGCTGGAGGCAGCCGGGAGCTTCTTTTTCGCGCTGTGGGCGTTCAACCGCATGGATCTGACCGGCTGAAGGTGCGGCTTGTCAAATCGGGATAGATCGAGAAATTTAAGAAAGATCATCTGTCCTTGTGAATCCATACGGACGATGACCCGTTGCGGGTACGGAGTGCCGATCATGGAGTTCGTTGGTGATCGCGACAGATCGGGACGGGGACAGCGCTACAAAATTTGACTTATACGAGGAGGAATTCATGGCTATTCTGAACAACGAAACACAGGTCTCGGTGTTCGTTGGCGGTTTCGTCGGCGGACTGGACCATCCGGAGTGCGTGAACTGGGGCATGGACGGCTATGCGTATGCGGGAGGGGAGGCCGGGCAGATCTATCGGGTGGACGTGCGCAGCGGGGAGTGTGAACAGATCGCCAGCACCGGCGGCTTTGTCGGTGGGCTGGCTCAGGACGGCTCTCGCAATGTCTACGCCTGCAGCAATGGCGCGGTCATGCGCATCGCACCCGATGGCGCGGTCGACACCTATACGACCGGCACTGCGGACGAGCCGCTGCGCGTTCCCAACTATCCGGTATTCGACGGTGAGGGGAATCTCTACGTCTCCGATTCGGGCGAGTGGAAGCAGGACGACGGCTGCATCTACAAGGTCCGGCCCGGTGGCGAAGCGAGCGTGTGGTGTCGCGCTCTCACTCAGTTTCCCAACGGGCTCTGCCTGAGCCCTGCGGGAGATTTTCTCTACGTCGTGATGAGTCTCAATTCTCCCCGCATCGAGCGCATCCGGATAGAGCCCGACGGCAGCGCGGGGGAGATCGAGGAGGTGGTGCAGTTGCCGGAAACGGTGCCCGACGGTCTGGCCTTCGATACGGACGGGAATCTCTACATTTCGTGTTATCGTCCGGATAGAGTCTATCGGCTGAGCCCGCAGGGGAAACTGGAGATACTGGCGGAGGATTTTGAGGGCACGGTGATAGCCGCGCCCACCAATGTCGCCTTTTGCGGCGAGGAGCGGGATATCCTGCTGAGCGCCAATCTGGGAAGGTGGCACCTCACCCGCTACGAAGCGGGGGCGACGGGCGTAGCGCTCAATTATCCGGTGATCCCCTGAGAAAAAGGAGAGATGCAATGCTGGATCTCAGCGACAAAATCGCCCTGGTGACCGGCGCCGGCAGCGGCATTGGGCGGGCGTCGGCCGTGGCTCTGGCAGCGGCCGGAGCGGACGTGGTGGTCAACGACGTCAATGCGGAGGGGGCGGCCAGGGTAGCTACGGCGATCGAAGCTCAGGGGCGGCGGGCAGTGGCAAAAATTGTGAGTGTGGCCGACTATGCGGCGGTCGAAAAGATGGTCGACGAGGTGTGGGACGAGTTCGGCCCGATCGACATTCTGGTGAATAACGCCGGTATCTACCTCTTCCATGAGGGGGGGTTGGACAGCATGCCGCTGGAGACCTGGCACGGCATTCTGGATGTCAACCTGCACGGGGTCTTCCACTGCACCCGGGCGGTGCTCCGCCATATGAAGCCGCGCCAGGCCGGCGGCAAGATCGTCAATATCAGCTCGATCCTGTCACAGGCCGCCCACTTTGAAACCTCCTCGTATCACGTGGCCAAGGCCGGAATCAACGCCCTCACCCGCTGTCTGGCGGTCGATCTGGCTCCGTACAAGATCAACGTCAATGCCATCGGTCCGGGAGCAATCGCCACCGAGGGATTGGGTTCGACTCTGGGGGAGGAAGTGGTCGAGGCGTATCGGGACCGCATTCCCTGGGGCGCGCGGGGCCGGGCCGAGGATATCGCCGGCGCGGTGGTCTTCCTCGCCTCCGACGAAGCGCGCTACATCACCGGGCAGTTCCTCGCCGTGGATGGAGGCTATATGGCGGACAGCACCCCGGAGAAGCTCAAGGATCACCTCCACCCGGTGCCGCCGGACGATCCGGATCTGGACGAGTAATAGACCACATTGAATGTGAGTATGCGGAGATTGAAGGTGGACCGGCGATGATCGAATTCGCTCGGGACAGATATCCGCTGGCCGTCGAGGTGGCCGAGCCGCCGACAGAGTTCAACGTAGAGGCGCGATCGGTTCTGTCCGGGCTGAGTCCCGGTCGGGTCTTTGCGGATCGCCTGGATGCACCCGAGGCGCTTTTGGTCTGGAGTTTTGGGATAGAAGGAGTGTACCTGATCGGGAAGGAGTTTACCGTCGGATTCTCTCGACAGCTCGATGAGTTTGCTAGAGGGGAACTGAAGGAACTGCTCGCGGCGGCCGGATATACCTGGCTGGAGATTTCCGGCAGCACGCGAGAGGCGGATCAGCTGATTCAGACGGCGTTCTCCGATAGGGATCTGGAATACGACGAGCAGTGGGTGTATCGAAGCAATCTGCAGACTTCAGCTGCCGATGTCGACGGCGAGACCCTTTCCGTCGCAGAAGTCCTGGATCTGGACTGCTGTGACGCCCATCTCGGCGTCAGTCGATCCGTAGAGAAGTTCTGGAGTGATGCGGATAGATACGGGCAGTTCGGACTGGGGTTCTGCAGCGCGGTCGACGGAGTGCCTGTATCGCTCTGCATGTCGGCGTTCGTGGATGGCGATGTGCACTGTGTCGAGCTCGAAACGGCAGAGGTATTCCGGCGCCAGGGGCACGCGACGATTGCGGCACAGCGACTCCTCGCGGAGTGTGCAACGCGGGGATTGACAGTCCACTGGGACTGCATGGCGGACAACGAGGGCTCGTGGCGGACGGCGGCGAAGATCGGTCTGCAGCGGGTCGCCGAGTACCGATGCTGGTACTTTGAACTATAGGTAGTAGTTCCCTCTTCTGCCTATCGACACTGCTCCACTTCCAGACTGCGCAGCCTGTTGAGGGCGGCGGCCAGCTCGAATCGGCGAAAATGGGCGTGATCGCCCACCAGGCGGCGGTCGATCGCATCCAGCCCGCGTGCTTCGATATCTGCCTCGACAAGATCCAGGATCTCGCATAGAGATCGCTTCCCGTCCACATACCGCTCACGCGCGTAGAGGAGGGCGGCGGCCAGTGCCCGGGTCTGACTCGGGTCGACCAGCTGTTCCACCGCGCCCAGGTCGATTGTCTCTTCGCCGAAGAGGACGGTGCGCGTGCCCCGCGTCTTGACGTTGGTCTCGCGCCGTCCCTTGCTCGGGTCGATGCCGCGCGGCAGGGGAATGCGTCCGGTCACCAGACCGAAGTCATCCCCCCCCTCGCACTGTCGCTGCGCGCCGAATTTCGCCGCGATCTCCTTTGCCGCCGTTGTCGCATCGCGCGGCACGTATTCCTCCATGGCGATTACCGTATCGGCTACGTCGAAGTAGTCGCCGCTGCCGCCGACCACCAGCACCGTCGAAACCTCGTGTTCCTCGTAGAGGGGGCGCACCCGGTCGATGAGCGGCGTGATCGGCTCGTTCTCTGCGGCGATCAGCTGTTGCATCCGGTGGTCGCGGATCATGAAGTTGGTCGCCGCCGTGTCCTCGTCGATCAGCAGCAGTTTCGCCCCGACTTCCAGCGCTTCGATAATATTGGCCGCCTGTGAGGTGGAGCCGGATCCGTTGTCCGTGGAGAAGGCGTGGGTATCCCGGCCGTAGGGCAGCCGGCTGATGAAGGATGAAATGTCGACCCCGGCGACCCGACGGCCATCCTCCGCGCGAATCTTGACCGTTTTCGGATCCGCCACCACTTGCTCCCGCCCGTCGTCCGGTCGGTGGTTGTAGATCCCTCGCTCCAGACCGTTGAGCAGCGTCGACTTGCCGTGAAATCCGCCTCCCACGATCAGGGTGACGCCGACTGGGATCCCCATGCCGGCCACCCGCCCGGCGTTCGGCAGATCCAGCTCCACTCGCAGTTTGTCCGGCACATGGAACGGCACGGCGGAGCCGTCGTCCAGCGGTCGGTCGTCTACTCCCGAGCGCCGCGGCAGTCTGCTGTTTTCACCCACGAAGGCGACCAGACCCCGTGCGGCGAGACCGTTCCGGATGAAATCCGCGTCTTCGCTGGTGCGCACGTAGCGATCGATGAGCCGGCTGTCGTTGTTGCGATAGAGCAGCGCGCCTTCGACGATCGCCCGCAGATCCTCGCACAGCATCTGCTCCGCCTGCCGCCCGAGCACCCGGCGCCCTCCGGCCGGCAGGCCGACGGCGAAACGGGCCTCCACCTGTTGCTCGTCGACCCGCACGCAGGTGCGGTCCAGCAACTGCTGCCCGGGTGTGTCGATCTCGATCAGGCCGCTCTTCCCCGAACCCCGGCGTTCGCGCCTGCCGCGCGCCGCGCGCGCGAACTGGTCGGCCAGATAGGTGCACAGTGCGATGCGCCGACTCTCCCCGGCAAAACTCTCCGTTGGATATGCTGCCAGCGCCTGCGGCACGCAGACCCGCAGCCGACTCGGGGCGGCGAACGGATCCCCCTGGACGTGGTCGATGTGGAGGTTGAAATCGCCGAAATCGTAGGTGCCGCGGATCTCTTTGTACGCCTTGTATCCCCGGCCATCAATGCGCGCGAGAGTGCGCCGCAGATCTTCCATATCGGGCAAAGCTCATCCTCCCCGTGTAGGGAAAAGCGGTTGACTTTGAACGGTCCATATCTATAATAGGGCCGGGTTCTCTTCGAACAAGAGCGATCCGATCGAGTTCGGGATAGATCGACGCGCACAGCGCAGCGACCGGCCTGGAAAATCACGGGAAATGAGCGGATGAGTCCCGAGCGAAAACCAGAGGGAAGGGAGTATGTCCGAAAAAGAGCGAGACGAGCTGACCGGCCTGCAGTATCTCAATCAGGTGCGGCCGGAGGCAATGGAACACCTGCTGTCTTTTTTCCGCGAATCGAGTCGTCACCTGGATGCCAAAACCCGCTTTCTGATCTCGGTGGTGACTAAGGTGATCAACTTCTCCGCTCGCGGTCTGCGCCAGTACATTCCGCGCGCCATGCGCGAAGGAGCCAGTCGGGATGAGGTGATCGACGCCATTCTGTGCGCCTACCCGGCCGCCGGCCTGACCAAAGTCGTCGACGCCATCGATGTGCTCCGCGCTCTCGATCTGAGCGAGTTCGAGCCGGAGGAGAAAGAGGCCGAAGAGGAGGAGTGGATCGATTTTCCGGATCCCGAAGAGGAAGTCGGGCCGGGCTGGGTCTCCGTCCTGAAGGCGGACAGGCTGCCCTCGGGCGAATCAAAAAAAGTCTCGGTCAAAGGGGAGGAGATCGCCCTGTTCAACGCCGATGGCCAGGTCCGGGCGGTCATCAACACCTGCCCGCACCTGGGCGCCCATCTGAGCGACGGGGCGCTCGAAGGCGAGGTGTTAACCTGTCCGTGGCACAGCTGGCAGTTCAACCTGGAGACCGGCGCCTGCCTGAACCAGCCGGAGCGGACGGTGAAGACCTATCAGGCTCGCGTTGAAGACGGAGAGATCCAGCTCCTGATCGACTGAAGAGATCCCATGGCAGATAAGCAGAGGTTCGACCTTTTCGCCCGGTTCATCCTGGAGAGATACGGCTGCTGTCGCGTCTACGACATCGCCGGTGGTATGGGCATGCTCAACCAGGTGCTGACCGAACTCGGCTGCGAGACCACGACCTTCGACACGCGCCATAAACATTTGCCCGTGCGCTACGAGCAGCGCCGCTTCTCTGTGGAGGAGCCGTGCGCTGCGGACGTCGTCGTCGGCATGCATCCGGACGGCGCCACGCGCGTGATCGTCGACTACGCCGCGCGCTGGAATGTCCCCTTTGCCGTCGTTCCCTGCTGTTCCGACAACGGCATGCCGTACAAGTCGTGGATGCGTTTTCTGGGGGAATACGCCGTGGAATTGGGGCTGGGGGTCGAAGAGCACAGCCTGCCGATGCGGGGCCGGGCGCGGGTGCTGATAGGCGTGCCTCGGGAAGAGGAGGGATCTTCAACGCACACCGTCTGATGGCGTCGGACAGTGTGGGCGTCCGTTTCCCGAAATTTTGCGGGAGATCTGAAGACTCCGCTAACAACGGGAAGGCGCTGGCGAACCATTCGGAATTTCAATCCGAGTCGCCGGAATCCAGGACCAGGGAATACTGCCGCTCGTCCGGTACCATTTGCAGCCGCAGTTCGCCGTCGATTACGGGGAAGGTGGTTTGCTCGTCGATGGGCGGGTCGATGAAAACCTTCTGGACGTTTAGTTCGGGCCTGAAGGTGAGATCGAGGGTCAGCGGCTCGTTGAATACATCGTTGTCCAGACCATCCCGGACGATGATGATGTACTCCCTGGGAATGTCGTCGCCGAAATACGGCACGATGCGGATATCGAGGGCGTTGCGCTCCTGGATATAGGCGGCTATCGCGTCCAGATTGCCGCTCCAGAAATCCTCCTTCTTGATAAACTGGAGGTCTCTCCAGAATTCTATATAGGGATAGTACGCCCAGCCGTCCGGATACCCGATGGAGTGATACATCAAAATTACCCACGCCTCCAGATCCAGCGTCCTCCTCAGGATCGGTTCCAGGGATTTGTGATCGGGAATATCCCCTTCCTTTCCCATAATCACGGAGGGCAGATTGTACCAGTGGTAGGGCTCGCGCACACCTCCCCGGCACAGATAATACTCGCCGGGCTCGCGCGTGCCTCCCCGGGCGCAGATAAATCCGGCTTTCCGATTGGCCATCTGAGTTCGTCCCAACCTTCCCGCATTGCGCGGATAGGCGTACGCCCTCGGATTGAGCCCCCACTTCTCCATCAGATCGAAGTTGAGTTTAAAAGAATCGTACGCCTGGCCATAACTCAGAGCGTCGTGGTCGACGTGCTCGTGACCGTGGCCGAAAACGCCGACTCCGTTGGGCAGGAGTTCCCGGCGCATGCGGTCGACGATCGGGAAACGGCTGGGATGCTGGAGTTTCGCGCTCACGATTTCCACATCCATCCGCAGCCCGTGTGCGATCGCCGCATCGGTCGCCAGCGAAAACACTTTGTTGATTCCCCAGGGGGCGTCGTAGGTAATGGCAATGGCGCCGCGACGGCCGTCGCGCCATTTGCGCGCCTCTATCCGAAAAATCTCCTCGCCGCGATGGCGCGCCACGTACACATCCCGCTTGGCGACGAGCCTGGCAGCCGGTAGAGCCTCCTCATCCGACTGCGTCGGTCCTCGGTGCGCATCGCATCCGCAGATACAGATCACCAGCAATGCGGCCAGCCGCCGCGTCCATTTTCTCATATCCGCCAGAAGGTTCATGCCCGATTGAAGCGGTTGGTGTTCATCTTTGAATGCATTCAGCCCAGGGTGATACAAAGACGTCGGACAATGCCGTTACAGTGTTGAATCCAATAGAAGTTACGAAAAATCCGGCCGTCCGGCATATATCCGCTCTGATCGCTGTTCACAGATCCTCCCGCCGCCTCAGCTGGCGCGCCGGATTGCCGACCATCACCACCCCGGGTGGCACATCCGCCAGCACTACGCTCCCCATGCCGATCAGGCTTCCCCGCCCGATGCGCACGTCCTGCCGCACGCTGCACGCCTGACCGAGATAGCACTCCGCCTCGACGTGCACACCGCCGGCCAGGGTCACCCCGCTGGCCAGAGTGACGCGATCCTCCAGGCAGTCGTCGTGGTTGATGGCACTTCCGCTGAGCACGAAGACCCGGTCGCCCAGCGATGCGTTGGCTCCTACAAAGCAGTTCGGATAGATAACGCATCCCGCGCCTATGTTCGCCGTGCGCGATACGAACGATGTGGGTGCGATCAGCGTTGCGATCCGTTCGCGCTCTATCTCCAGACGGCCGCTGCCGAACTCCGGCAGGAAAGCGGCATCCGCATACCGTCCGAATAGTTCGCTGCCGCCCAGCATCGGGTAGCCGTTCAATGCGGACGCCGCCGGATCCGGATGTCCCTCCGGAATGGCGAAACCGAGCAGCCTCCAGGTCGGCTCAACACGGTTCAGCCGATCGACGATCTCGGCCATCTCCTGCGCGTGCGCTCCGGCACCGTAGATGATCAGCTCTCGCAATATCGCTCTCCTCACAGCACCCGGAAGCGCTCGACCATCTCCTCGTCCACCTCGACTCCGAGGCCGGGACCGTCGGGCACCGGAATATAGCCATCCTGGAGTTCGATCGGCTCCTTGCAGAGCTGGTTGAGCAGCGATGCGCTCGCGACGTTATATTCGAGATACAGCGAATCCATCAGATAGGCGTTCAGGTGCAGGGAGGTCGCCTTCAGCAGATCGGTCAGCCAGGCGTGCGGCGCGCAGTCGATCTGCCGCCGCCCGGCGAAGTCGGCGATCTGGCGGCCCACGGTCAGGCCGCCGCAGCGACTCAAGTCCGGCTGCAGCACATCCACCCGCCCCTCATCGGCCAGGCGCTCGAACTCGTTCAATCCAGCCAGCTGCTCGCCGGCGGCGATCCGCAGATTTGCTGTCTCCTCGGCAACCCGGGCGTACCCGGCGAAGTTCTCCGGGTGCAGGAAATCCTCCAGCCAGAAGATGTCCAGTTCCTCCAGTTCCCGCACCAGGCGGATCCAGTCCTTGAGCGGGCGGGGACGGAAGGGGTTTCGGCGCTCGACGCCGTACCAGCCGCCGTCCGCCATCAGTTCGACCCCGTCTCCGGCCTCCTCACGCGCCGATTTGAGCAGGGCGATGTCCAGGTCCAGATCGTTCCCGAAGCAGCCCCACCCGAACTTGATCGCCCGAAATCCCCGCTCCAGATAGCCGGCTACCGCTCGCTTCATATCATCTGGCGTGGGCCGGAAAATCGTCGAGGCGTACGCTTTTACCCGATCGCGGTACTTCCCTCCCAGCAGCGCCCAGACCGGCTGACCCAGCGCTCGGCCGCACAGATCCCACAGCGCAATATCCGCCCCCGAGATCATCTGCATCCCGACCCCCTGCCTGCCGTAATAGGCCAGATATCGGTACATTTTCTGCCACAGTCGCTCTCGTTCCAGAGGATTTTCGCCGATCAGCGCCGTCCGAATCGACTCGAAGCCGATCGCTCCTCCCGAGGGCGCCTCGACCACCGCCCGGCCGACGTGCGGCTGCGTTTCTATATCCGACCAGCCGCACAGACCCTCGTCGGTACTTATTTTGATCAGCGAGACAAAACGCACCCCGTGCGCCTCTGCCGCCTCGGTCGGATCGGAGTAGTCCTTCCCCGTATCCAGCACCATCGCTTCGACATCGGTGATCTTCATTTTACCTCTCTCGATAGCCTGCCAGCCGCGACCGTTCGCCGTTCAAGCCCAGATCTCGAAGTCGGGCGTCCCTCTGTCCAGATAGTATCAGTCTCCATCGGCGTGCACCTCTTTCCGCATTTTGGTCCCTATACGACGTCCCGTGCGATCGAAAACGGCCAGCAGTTCCCGGTCTTCCATGGAGCTCCTCTCATCGAGCGGAATGCAATCCCTCGGTCGAAAATAGTAACGGATCCCCGATTATCACGCCAGTTCCCATCCCCACTCCGGAATAGGCGCACAAAGGGGGGCCATCTCTTTCGACAGCCCCCCTGCTCGATCCGATGTGCGCCTCTACAATCGATTCAGCTTTCCTCCTTCACTTCGCCATCCCCCTCTTTTTTCCCCAAATGGTCCTCCAATGCCTCTTCTACCGCCTCAACCACCTGATCCCTGGTTTCCTCGGCCCGGCGGGCGATCTTGCGCCGGGTGATCTCGCCGCGGTGGGGCGCCATCAGCATGCCCATGGCGGTGCCGATGGCCATACCGGCCAGGCAGCCGGCCAGAAAACTGCCGATGCCGCTCGATTCGCTCGCGACTGGATAAGCTCTCCGGTAGATCATGTCAATTCCTTTCTTCTGTGTCGTTTTCCAATTGAAAAACCAAACCCTTCCATCCCTCTCAAATTTCTTTTTCACTCCTTGAATATACGGAAAAGTGCCACACTTATTTGAATAAAATCTCAGACATGCTTATTTTCTAAAGTTTATATAAAAATCCCCGCTTTACCACCCTCCCAGCGAAAGGATGACCCATGGCCAAGGTCCTGAACGCTCCTTCGCACAGTCTCAAGGAATTCCGCATCCTGCCCGGTTACACCCCCGCCGACGGCAACGCCCCGAACGTCTCACTGAAGACCCGATTCTGCCGCAGCGGCGACGGCCACATCCGTCTCCACACCCCCTTTCTCAGCGCCGCCATGCAGGCGGTAACCGGCGCCGAAATGGCGATCGCCCTGGCTCAGTTGGGCGGCATCGGCATCCTGCCAGTCAGCCAGCCGATCGAGGAGCAGTGCGCCAAAATAAGCCAGGTTAAACGGTTCAAGGGGGGGTTTCAGACCGACATTATGACCCTCTCCCCGGAGCAGCCGATCAGCGTTGTCATCGATATCATCAACAGCACTGGCTACACCACCTTCCCGGTGACCAGTTCCGGCCAGTTTCACGACAAATTGATCGGCATCATCACCGATAAGGATTTCGATCCGCGGCGCGATCACGAGTGCAAGGTGGCCGATCGCATGAAGACCGACGTCCAGTTCGGCGTCGATATCCAGGATCTCAAGGCCGCCAATGATTTGATGATTAAGTTCGGTCGTGGGTTCCTGCCGATCGTCTCCCAGGATGGCGTGCTGCAGAGCGCAGTCTTCAAGAAGGACCTGGACAAACACCTCAAGCACCCCAGCGAGTCGATCGATGAGCAGAAGCGTCTGCTGGTGGGAGCCGCCATATCCACCCATCCCGAAGACAGGGAGCGCGTCCTGGCTCTGGGCAAGAGCGAAGTGGACGTGCTGGTAATCGACGCTTCGGACGGTCACACCGAGTACCAGCGCCAGATGCTCGAATTCGTCAAGAGCAATTCCCAGATTCCCGTCATCGGCGGCAATGTCGTCACCTCCGAAGGGTTTAAATTTCTGATTGAAGCCGGCGCCGACGCCATCAAGGTCGGCATGGGCATCGGCTCGGGCTGCACCACCCAGGAGGTCAAGGCGACCGGCCGCGGCCAGGGGACCACCCTCCTGGACATCGCCGCCGCGCGCGACCGACTGGCTCAGGAGAAGGGGACCTACGTTCCGATGATCGCCGATGGCGGCATCTCCGGGCCGGCCGACATGTCCGTGGCTCTGGCTTTGGGCGCCGATGCGCTGATGATGGGCAATTTCTTCGCCCGCTACACCGAAAGCGCCGGCAACCTGGTGCGCAACGCCGCCGGCGAAGTCGTCAAGGAGTACTGGATGGAGGGCAGCATGCGGGCCTTCAACATGCGCCGCTACGCCCAGATCAAGGAGACTTTCTTCGAGGAAGGGATCTCCGGGTACGTGCCCCATGTCGGCTCCGTCTACGACAAGTTGCCGACCACCATCCAGATGCTGCGCGCCACCCTGGCCACGGCCGGCTGCCGCACCATCGACGATCTGCATGCCAATGCCATCCTCGAAATGCAGTCGCCCAGCGCTCTGATGGACAGCCAGTTGCACGATATCGTGCCGATGAACATCGACCAGCAAATTCTGTAGCCGAAGTTTTCGTCCGGGAATAACTCGATCATTTTCAGTATTCCCAGAGCCATCGGATGTGCTGAAACCATCAACTTATTCTTGGACTTTGCGGAACCTGCGGCTTCTCAGTGCGCCGACGATCTCTTTCCCGAGAGGAAAATCTCATGAAAATCGGCTATTCCACCTGGGGCATGCCCAAGCTGCCCATCGACGATGCCCTGGAACAACTCAAGCGGATCGGCTACGACGGCGTCGAAGTGGCCGTCCTCCCCGGCTGGACCACCGAACTCTACACGCTGGATGGAGCCGAACGGAGTCGCATTCGCTCCCTCTTCGACCGGTACGATTTTGATATGCCCGCCGTTGCCGGCCATTGCTCGGTGCTCGCCCGCGACCCGGACGAACACGCCAAAAACTGGGCTCGCCTGACCGGAGCGATCGATCTGTGTGCCGACTGGGCAGGTCCCTCAGGCCCGCCCGTTCTCGAAACTGTTCTGGGCGGCGGTCAGGACGAATGGGAAGCGGTAGAAGAGCTGGCCGTCGAGCGCCTGGCCGCGCTGGCAGCCTACGGCGCCGAGCGCGGCGTCACCATCGCCATCGAGCCGCACGTCGGCTGTGCCCTGGACACTCCCGAGAAGTCCCTGCGTCTCCTCGACCGGATCGATTCTCCCCACTTCAAGATCAACTTCGATATCAGCCATTTCGACGTGCTTGGGATTCCCACCGCCGAGAGCGTGGCCGCCCTGGTGCCGCACGCCGTCCACACCCACGTCAAGGACCAGCGGGGCCGCTATCCCGATCACGAATTCCTGATCCCGGGTGAGGGCCCCTTCGACTACGTCGACTACATGCGGGAGATGGACAAAGCCGGCTACGATGGGTACATCACCGGCGAGGTGAGTATGATGGTCCACAGGCGCCCGGACTACGACCCGGTCGCCGCCGCCGAATTGACCTACAAAACGCTGGCAGAGGCGTTCGACAAAGCGGGAATATCCCATTGAAATCGATATAGCTCTTCACGGAGACCCTATGAAACTACTCATCACCGGCGCGGCCGCTCCCCTGGGAGTCCACCTGGCCGCCGGCCTGCGCGACGCGCACCAGCTCCGCCTCACCGATCGGACTCCGCTCGGCACCGATCTGGATTTTGTCCGCAGCGATCTGGGCCACGACGAGTCTACTGATCAGCTGGTCACCGGCGTCGATGCGATCATTCACCAGGCGCATCTTCCCGCCGAGGGAGATGATCCGACGACCTGGCTCGACGTCAACACCCGCTGCACCTACAACCTGCTGACGGCTGCCGCTGAAGCCGGCGTCGAGCGGGTGATCTATCTGAGCACGCTGGATCTCTTCCTGCCCTACGACGAGGATATGGCGGTCAGCGAGCAATGGCGTCCTCTCCCGACCTGCGAGCCCGACAGGCTGGGGCCACATCTGGGGGAGTTCGTCGCCCGCGAGTTCGCCCACAGCCACGCGCTGAAGGTTCTCGTCCTGCGTCTGGGACATGTCGTCACCGCCGAAGAGGCGAGCGGACGGGAGTTCGATCCGATGTGGATCGATGTTCGCGACGTAGTTGGGGCGGTCGCCGCATCGATCGAACAGGAGCTTCGCCCCTTCCGCGTCGTCCATCTGCAGCATCAGTCGGAGCGGGCTCGTTTTGGCAGCGGCTCTCACCGTCATCACCACCATCACTCCTTTTCTTACACCCCACAGTTCAACTTTGAGGAGCACGTATGAAAGTCCTGCTGCTGGGGGGAAATGGGGCTCTGGGCCCGCACGTGGTAAAGGCACTGGAAGAAGACTACGAGCTGCGCATCACCGACGTCGTGCCGATTGACAGTCCACACGAGACGATGCAGATCGACATCGCCGACCCGGATCAGGTCAGACGCGCCGCCGAGGGGACCGACCTCATCGTCAACTGTTCGGTTCTGCGCGACGACCGCAAGATCGCCTTCGACGTCAACACTGTGGGCACCTACAACGCCATCCACGCCGCCGTCGACCTGGGCCACACTCGCTTCGTCAACACCGGCCCGCACTTCACGATCACCGGAAATTCCTATACCGCCTACGACTTCGACATCCGCGAGGAGGTGCCGTCCCACTCCGGCCTCAACCTCTACGCCCACAGCAAGTCGGTCGGCCAGGAGATCTGCCGCGTCTTCACCGAGAACCATCCGATCCACGTCCTCACCACCCTCTTCATCAGCTTTCGGCCGGCCGAGCCGAAGCGCGAGGGGCAGGGGATCAACTCCTTCGCCGTCACCTTTCCCGATGCGGGACGGGCGGTCAGGAAGGCGGTCGAGGTCGATCTGGAGAAGCTCCCTTCGAAGAACGAGATCTTCTTCATCACCGCCGATCTGCCGCACGGCCAGTACTCTAACACCAAGGCCCGGCGCATCCTGGGTTTCGAGCCGCAGGACAGCATGGAGAAATACTGGCGCAAACCGAAAAAATGAGTTCCGCAGCCGATAGTCATCCCTGAGCAACCAACCGGGCTACAGGAAAGACTATTGGCCAGAAGTTCCCCGACAGATGTAGATCTCAACGGAGGATACTGAGTGACTTCTCTCGCCACCGCCCTGATCTTCGACGGCCCAGGGAAGCCCCTGCGCCCCGCTCAAATCCCTCTACCCGCAGAGCTGGCGTCCGGGTCATTGCTCGTCGAAATCGAGCTGGCTACTCTCTGCGGTTCGGATCTGCACACCATTTCCGGCCAGCGCACCGAGCCGACACCCGCCATCCTGGGACACGAAGCTGTCGGTCGGATCGTCGCCGGCAGCCGGGAAGGTGCCGATATCGGCGACCGGATCACCTGGAGCATTGCCGACAGCTGCGGCAGTTGTCCCGCCTGCACCGAGCACCACTTGCCGGAGAAGTGCCACTCCCTGTTCAAATACGGTCACGCCTCCCTCGAAGACGGAAGCGGACTCAACGGCTGTTACGCCTCCCACATCCTGCTGCGGTCGGGTACTCACATCGTCCGCATACCCGATGCACTGCGAGATGCCGTGGTGGCCCCGGTCAATTGCGCCCTGGCCACTGCGGTCAACGCCGTTTCACATCTGCCTCCCAATTGTCGCACGGTTTTGGTCCAGGGGGCCGGCCTGCTCGGTATCTACACCTGCGCCTTGCTGTGCGAAAGGGATGTGGAGCGGATCTTCTGCCTCGATGTGCAGGAGACGCGTCTGGCCCGCGTCACGGCATTTGGCGGCATACCCCTGGATGGAAGTCCGGAGCGCTACCCGGACAGCCGCAGCCAGATCGAAGCAGCAGCTCCGCACGGCGTCGACGCGGTCGTCGAAATGGCCGGCAGCGCCGGCCTGGTGCCCGAAGGGGTCCGTCTGCTGCGGCCGGGGGGCGCCTATATCTTTGTCGGCATGGTCCACCCCGGCACCCACCTCGAACTCACCGGCGAGCAGATCATTCGCAAGTGCCTCACAATCCGCGGCGTGCACAACTACAGCCCTCTACATCTGGATGGAGCCGTCGCCTTTCTCGAAGAGACCGCTGGGCGCTACCCGTATGAATCCCTGGTCGGTCCTCCCTTTCCCCTCGACGAACTCGAACAAGCGGTGCAGGCCGCGCGCACCCGGGAGCACTTCCGGGTATCCGTCCGTCCCGTGAAAGCACGAGGAGTGAGAAAATGACTTTCCGCGAACGCGTCTACTACTTCATCGAGCCGGGCGACGATTCCGGCCGCATCGTCGACTTCGTCATCCTCAGTCTCATCTTCCTCAACGTCGTCGCCCTGATCCTGGAGACCGTTGAGCCGATCTACCGACTCTCCCCACTGACCTTCAAAATCTTTGAGGATGTCTCTCTCATCCTCTTCACCGTCGAATACGTTCTGCGCCTCTGGAGCTGCACCGCCATCTCCCGTTTCTCCCATCCCATCTATGGCCGCCTTCGCTATGTCGTCAGCCCTCTGGCCATCGTCGACCTGGTCGCCATTCTCCCTTTTTTCCTGCCGCTGGCGGGTCTGGATATGCGTTTTGTTCGCACCATTCGCCTGCTGCGCATCTTCCGCGTCATCAAACTGGCCCGCTACTCCAGCGCCCTCCGTCTGCTGGGTCGGGTCCTGGTCGGCAAAAAGGAAGAAATGGCCAGCATCTTCTTTGTCCTCATCATCCTCCTGATCCTTTCCTCATCGCTGATGTACTTCGTCGAGCACGAGGCTCAACCCGAAGCCTTTCCCAGCATTCCGGGCTCCATGTGGTGGGGCATCATAACCCTCACCACGGTCGGCTACGGCGATGCCTCTCCGGTGACCGGCCTGGGTCAGTTTATCGCCGCCGTCATCGCCATCCTCGGCATCGGCATGTTCGCCCTGCCCGCCGGTATCCTGGGCGCCGGTTTTGTCGAGGAGCTGCAAAAGAAGGAAGAATTGGAAGAATTTGAAGGAACGCGCTGCCCGCACTGCGGAGAGATTATCGACGATTGATACCGATGCGAATTCGGTACGAGCGGACTTGCGAAAATCCGTAGAGGAGCACCGCAGAAAGCGCGGCATTTATATTGATGAAGAGCCGAGCATCCATCGCTCGATCAGGAAGAAATCTTTTCCAAACGTTCCGCGAGCCAGAGTTTGATGAGCGCCTGACGCGCTACGCCCAGACGGCGCGCTTCCCTGTCCAGGGACTCGACCATCCATGCGGGAAAATCGACATTGACCCGCTTTTGCTGCTTCACGGGCCTCCGCGCCTGCGAGAGATCCAGGTATTGAGAAACATCCTTCCCCTCGTCAAACGCCTCGTCGAATTCGCTAGCTTTCGCCTTCATACAGCCCTTCCTGACAACTTGCTGCATACTCGCTAAACAGCGAGGTGTGTAATCAGTAAACAGCACTCTAATACATTGATAAATAGCATGTTATCTCTATCAATGTCAATCCGACTGTTTATCAATGGGACAGCGCCTTCTTAATAAAGCATTCGATCATTTTTCCATAAAGTAAATAAAAACAAATATTTATATTTCCCCCTCCTTCTCCGGCACGTCCTTTGCGTCTTCCTCGGTCGAACGGACACCCCCAGCCGAGGAGAACGCCGTGGAAAAGATCTCCCGTCAGCAAATCGAAAGAGTTGCCCGGATCTATGCCAGCAATACGGAAGCGAGTCTGGCTCTGGGCATCACCATGCCCGCCTTTGGCCGTCTCTGCCGCCGTTACGGGGTGGAGTCGCCCTATGCCCGCCGCCGCCGCCGACTGAGCGAGTTCCGCAATCGCAACATCCCACCCGAAAGGAGCTGAAACATGCTCGAAGCCATCGACCTGACCAAGCGCTACGAGGACGACGTGCTCGCCCTGGACCACCTGAATCTCAAGGTCGAGGACGGCGAATTGTTCGCCCTGCTGGGCGCCAACGGCGCCGGCAAGACCACCACCATCAACCTGATGCTCAACTTCCTCGATCCGACCGACGGCACTGCCCGGATCAACGATATAGATGTGGTCGCCAACCCGCTCGACGCCAAGCAGCATGTCTCCTACCTGCCCGAGAATGTGCTTCTCTACGGCAATCTGACCGCCGTGCAGAATCTGGATTTTTTTACCAAGCTGGGCGGAAAACGCAATGTTTCCCGCGATGAATACCAGATGGTGATGCGCCGCGTGGGGCTGCCCGAACGGGCCTTCGAGATGCGGGTGCGGAAGTTTTCCAAGGGGATGCGCCAGCGACTGGGTATTGCCATCGTCATCATGAAAGATGCCCCGGTAGTGATCATGGATGAGCCGACCTCGGGACTGGATCCCAAGGGGGCGGCCGATTTTTGCGATCTGTTGGGCGAATTGCGCGACGCGGGCAAGGCGATCTTCATGTCCACTCACGACGTCTTCCGCGCCCGCGACATCGCCGATCGGGTGGGGATCATGAAGGAGGGTCACCTGGTGATGGTCCGCGACCGGGAGGATCTGAAATACGAGAATCTCGAAGAGATCTACCTGAATTACATGCGGGCCGCCTAAAGAGGTTCTCTCATGATCTGGATCATCGCCCGCAGACAGCTTCTGGACTACCTGATCACCTGGCGTTTCGGCCTCGTCCTGGCCATCAGCACCGTGCTGGTCGTACTCGGGACTTCCCTGCAGGTGGCCACTCTGGAAGAACAGCTCGAGGACTACGAGGCCCGACAGCATCAACTGCGGCAGGAAACGGGTGACGCCAGGACGTTCAACGAAGTTCGCCTCGGTGTGGGCAGGCGCCCCCCAATGCTGGGGTTTCTCTGCGCCGGCCAGGACCAGCAGCTGCCCCACTTCGCGACTACCGGTATCCTGTATCCTCCCCTCGAAGCGCTGGGCGTGCCGACTGCGAAAGACCGATTCTGGTATATCGGATGGGGAGCCATCCAGACCTTTGCGCGTCAAAATCCGCTCATGCGGGGCCTGCGGAAGATCGACTTCGCCTTTGCGGTGGCCACCTTTCTCAGTCTGCTCGCCTTTCTCCTGTCGTTCGACAGTATCTCGGGGGAGCGGGAGACCGGGACTCTGTTCCTGGTGATCGCCAATTCGGTGAGCAGGGGCGCCATCCTCCTGGGTAAGCTCCTCGGTGGAATGGGCTGCCTGGCGATCTCCCTGGCGGTGGCCCTCAACGCCGCTCTGATCGTCGGGCTGCAGTCCCCCCGCATCGCCCTGGGCACGGCCGACTGGATTGCCGTCGGTCTGCTCTTCGCGGTGAGCCTGCTCTTTCTCAGCGGCCTTTTCATCCTCGGCATGGTGGTCTCCTGCTGGACCGATCGCCCCTCCACCTCGCTGGTCGTCCTGCTGCTCATCTGGACGGTCGCCGTCGCCCTCATCCCAAATGCGGCCCCCTATGCGGCATCCCTGCTGCGCGAGATGCCGTCCGAGTCGGAATACGCCCGGAAATACGCCGAGACGAGCCAATCTCTTCAGGAGATGCTGGATGAGCTGGGACACAGGTCGCCGCCGCCATCATCCATTCCCATGGGAGCGGATTTCGTCAACAGCGAGCGTATCAGCGGCTTCATACCCTACGCGCGCAAGCTCTCCTGGGCACCCCGGGAAGCGGTGGACTGGTACATCACCGGCACTGAAGAGGGAAACAGATTTCTCGTCGACTCCATCGACGAGCAGTGGAAACTCTTCGACGTCCGCTTCGTCAGGCTCCTGAGCCAGCGGGATCTGGCCGAGTGGCTGGGGCGCTTCTCGCCCGTCTTCTCCTTCAGCAACCTCGCCGAGCGCATCGCCGGCACCCACCCATCCGTGGGTGTGCGATTCGCGCGGCAGGCCAAGCAGTTCCACGATCTTCTGATCGCCTTTGCCAGACAGGAGGGCGGCCTGGGTCTGCGCTTCTTCACCCCTCTGAAGCGAGAGGATTTCCATCTCCTGGTCGATTACCAGCAGCTCTGGGATGCAGGAGGCATGGAGCGGATCAGGGAGATCTACGAAGAGAAATACGAAAAAACGGAACCGGTCCAGGGGCTACCTGTTTTTCGCTTTCGCCCCGAGCCGCCCCTCGACGTCGCACTGCATACCGACCTGATTCTGTTGACCTTGCTGCCGGCCCTGTTCTTCATCTGGGGCTTCTTCACCTTCATCCACCGCGAGGAGGCGGGAAGGCCATGACCGCGCTAAAATACGTGATTCTCCGGGAGATCCTCGACCAGCTCCGCACCTTTCGCTTCGGAGTGATGTTCCTCCTCATCCAGACGATCGCCATCGCTGGCGTCCTGCTCGCCATCGAGCAGGATAGGCAGGAAAGAGCGCTCTACGAGCAGACCCGCTCCCAGAGTCACAAGGAGCTGAAAGAGCGTATGGAACAGGAGAGGGGAAAATTCATAAATGTGTTCAGAAAAAGCACCCGCTTCTGCCGCATCCCTTCCTCCCTGCCCTTTGTCGCCGGAGCGGGCGACCGATCTCTACCCGGCCTTTTCCAGGTAAGCGCCTTCCGAGTCAGAGGGCCGGAGGATCTGCGCGCTCCCAATCCGACCATCGGCCACGCAGAGCAGATTGACTGGAACTTCATCTGCGGGATCGTCTTGAGCCTGGCCGCCCTGGTCCTGACCTTCGATGCCGTCTCCAGGGAGCGGGAGGAGAAGACCTACCAGATGGTGATGAGCAACAGCATCAGGCGGAGCACGGTCATCGCCGGCAAAGGGCTGGGGGCTTTCCTGCCGCTGATGGCCACCTGGAGTCTGGCCGTGGCGCTCCAACTGCTGCTGTGGAATCTGCTGGCCGAAGCGCCGTTGAGCGTGCGGGATTGGACCGTCATCCTCTTCGCGGGGGTGCCCATCGCCCTCTTCACAGCCTTCTTCGTCCTCCTGGGGATCCTGATCTCCCTGCTGTTCAACTCCTCCGGGGCGTGCGGTACCGTGGCCGCCCTCTGCTGGGCGATCTTCACGCTGGTCATTCCCAGCGCCGGGCAGCTACTGGCTTTCCGGCTACAGAGTCTGCCCGATCCCAAAGCCGCGGAGGCGCGCGCTGAAGAGATGGCAGCGCAGGCGAGAAACGCCTTCAAACTCGAGCACGGGATCGGGCATCAAAGCAGCTCCTGGTGGTTCCCCGACCCCCTGGGACTCAACCTGTCCGCGCAGGAGCCGTTTGAGAAAGAATGGCGCAACGTGCGGGGCAAGTGGGAAGCACAGGCGCGGCTGGCGCGCAGCCTCTCCCGCCTCTCTCCGGTCGCTACGCTGCGCTACTCGCTGGAGGAACTGGCGAATCAGGGGTTCCCGGGGTACGAGGAGTTCGCACAGCAGGCGGCGGAGTACCATCGAGAGATTCGCTCCCTGTTGCTGTCCCTCTATCCGCTGGATATGAACGAATTGATCGAAGGGGAGGCGAGAAAAAAGCTGGACGCGGTGCCGCTGACGCTCGCGACCTTTCCAGCTCCGCCGTCCCGTTTCCCGACTACGGGCGAACGCTTAGTCGCCGCCGCGCCCGACATCGCCCTGCTCACCCTGTTCGCGGGACTGGCGTTTGTCGTCACCCTCGCGACGGTCAACCGGCAGAGCGTAACCGGGTAGCGGACTCACTGTTCAAACAGTTTTTGGAGATTTTCGCGCGTGTCTGTCTCAGGATCGAAAACAGAGAGCGATTCGCTGTCAGCTGCTCGCGCTAAACGCTGGTCCGATGTCCACAGCACCAGTCGATCCTCTTCTCCCATACTTCGTTCGATATCCATCGCCGAGCGCAGGAGGATAGCGTCCGTGGCATTCAGGTTGTGTTTCACAATGAGAGGCAGCGACGAGAGCATTTGAGAATCATCGATCGAGGTGATGGAAAAATCAACCGAGTCGATCACTTCTGACCTGAAGTTGGCCATTGCTTGAAAAAACAGTGCTTCTGGAAGGCGGCCATCATTGCGTTTCCGGACGAGGATGGAAACGATCTCTAAAACACCGATAGTCGCACAGGTCAATTCCCCGGGAGGAACATATTGAAACAGCTCATTGACCAGAGACGAACCCGGCTCGCTGGAATAACGCTTTATCAGCGCGCTGGCATCCAGATAGAACAGCCTCAATGGATTACGCCTCCCGAGCCGCGATCAGATCTCTGCTCAACTCGTTGCTTTCCAGGTTCAGTTCCCTCATCTGCTCCTGCAGTTTTTCGGCATCGATAGGAGAGACATCAATGCCTGATTCGCTGAAAACACCGTCCATTATCTCCCGATACCGGCTTTTATCTGCATGGACCCCGGCCTCGGCAGAGGCGGTCTCGCCCTGGGTATGCTCTTTTTGGGCTCGGCGGAATTCGCTCTCCAGATCCAGGTGCCGGGCGAGGATGAAATCTTCGATAGCTCCTTCGTTCATCTCCGCGAGCAAAGCCGTCGGCTTGCCGTTGCGGGTGATAATCACGCACTCCCCTTCTGTGGCCAGGTTTACGTACCGGGAGGGGGAGCGGCTGAGTTCCTTGATACTGACAAAGCGCATGATAGACCTCTGGAAAAGGTTCGTACTATTGTACGTATAATTTGAATGTAGACGTGTGCCCCTGTTCCGTCAACGGAGCGTCCTATGATCTGGACTATCGCACGCAAGGAGTTTCTCACCTCCCTGCTGACCTATCGCTTCGCCTTCGCCTTTTCGGCCTCGGTGCTGTTGATGGGGCTGAGCGCCTATGCCCTCGCCGCCGACTACGCCGTTCGCCTGGATATGCACCGGGCGGAGCTGCTCCGGGAAGATGGTAAACTCGAACAGGTCAAGGTCTACGCCCTGCTCAAGCTCTACACCCATCGTCCGCCATCCCCATTGAGCATATTCAGCGAAGGGCTCGAAAAGCGACTGGGCAACATCCTTCCCTTCTCCCATATCGAAGTTCCGACCATGCTCACCTGGCGCAAGGAGAACAATCCCCTGATGGACGCCTTTCCCGCCCTCGATCTGGCGACCATCGCCCAACTCCTCTTCAGTCTCATGGCTCTGTTTTTCGCCTACGACGCCGTCTGCGGGGAGCGCGAGGCGGGCACCCTCAGGCTGATGGGTGCCAACCAGGTCCCCCGCCACCAGATCCTCATCGGCAAGTGGCTCGGCGGCATGCTCTGCACCGCTCTGCCTGCCCTGGCCGGTTTCCTCACGGCGTTGCTCATCGTTGCCACGGCTCCGGGAGTGTATTTCACCGGCGACGAATGGCTCCGAGCAGGGTTGATCATCGCCGCGACCTTCGCCTACATATCCCTCTTCTACCTGATAGGTCTCTGCCTGTCAGTGCGCGCCCGCCTGCCGGCCACCTCCCTGGTGCTGGCCATCCTGATCTGGACCCTCACCACCATCGTGCTCCCCACCGCAGCCACCTATCTGATCGGCGAGATGATGCCGATGCGCACCGAGCAGGCCGCCAGGGAAACGCGGGAGAGAACCGGACGGGAGCTGCGCGAAAAACTCGACGGCCTCTGGGATATCACGAAGAAAGGAAAAGGATACGGCTCCACCAGCTATCGCGGCTCTAATTTGGGAACCTACATAGTGGGCAATGGCTTCGTCCGGGAAATCATACCCGAAATCCAGGCGTTCTATGCCGAGATGGAGCCGCGCCGCGTCGAAGGAGCCGAGGAGCTCGCTCTTTTGGAAGATCGGGTCATGGCCGACCGCATCGCCCAGGTGGGAATGGATCGCTTCGTCAAACGGTTGTTGCTGGTCCCCGCCTTTTCCGAAGCCGCCGCATCCCTGGCCGGCACCGATCTGGCCTCCTTCCAGCAGTTCATCCGCTATTCCCGTCGGTGCCGACAATCCCTGGTCGCCGATCTGAAGGAGCGCGATATCTTTGGCTCCCTCCGCTTCTTCACCGGCAATCGCCTCGATGAATTCTACACTCGCGAGAGAACGGAGATGCTGATGAAGACGCTGCGGGAAAAGAGAGGGGGTGAACGGCCTCCGTATCGCAGGATGGAAGATTGGGACAGTATCGACCTGTCTCAATTCCCCCAGTTCGCGGCATTCCGCACCACCCTCACCGATAGTTTGCCCCGGGCGGCGGCCGATCTGAGTATCCTGGCTCTGGTCAACGTCGTCCTCCTGTTGCTCGCCCTGCGCTGGTTTTTGCGCCGGGAACTGGTTTGAAGGAGAGAGAGATGCTGCGCGCCATTTTGTCCAAGGAACTGCTCGAGCACCTGCAGAGCCTGCGCTTCGCCGTCGGCTTCGTGCTGATCGTCACCCTGTTCGCTGCGGGCAGCGGGGTGTGGAACATCCGCTACCGCGAAGAGGTGGAAAAATACCGCGATGGCGTCGAAGAGTTGGAGAAGACCCTGAAACTCACCGGGCGGAGCGGCATCATGGAATTCACCATGATGATCGCCACCCTGCATCTCCCTCCCAGCCCCGCCGGGTTTATGAGCGGGGGATACAGCCACGGCCTGCCCAACGCCGTCAACGTCAACGCCTCCCAGGTCCAGAAATTCGAGCAGCAGGCCGACCGCAATCCGCTGCTCTTCCGCAGGGATCTGGACTGGACTTTCGCTATCGGCCTCCTGGGTACGCTCCTCGCCCTGCTCGTCACCTACGATGCGGTCGCCGGGGAGAAGGAGCGGGGTTCGCTGCGTCAACTGATGGCCAACCAGGTGCCCAGAGATCTGGTGCTGTGGAGCAAATACCTGGCGAGTATGATCATCCTTTCCGTGCCGCTGCTGGCGGGGGGAGTCGTATCCCTTCTCGTCGTCTCCCTGGGCGGATCGATCGGCATACCCGATGGTATCGGGCTTCCTCTTGTCGGCGTTGCCTTCAGCGGTCTGCTCTGCATCTCCTCCTTTGTCTGGCTCGCACTATTCGTCTCCAGCCGCACCGCCAACTCCTCCTTCGCCCTGCTGGTGCTGCTGATGGTCTGGGCCGTGCTCGTCGTCTTCGTGTCCAACAGCGGGGGGCTCATCGGCAATCGCCTGGCACCGGTGCCCCGCGCCAGCGATATGCAGCGGCAGATCGAAGAGATATGGCGCACCACCCGCAACGGCCAGGAGCAGGAGGCCGCGCTGCGCGCCGTCCGCTCCGAGTACTGGCGTCAACTGGTGCGGCAGATCGAGGTGGCGCAACAGATTACCCAGTATTCCCCCGTATCGGCGTTCCGCTACCTGAGCGAGGCTATTTGCTCGACCGGCATCTCCCGCTTCCGGCTTTTCGCCGACCAGGCGGATCGCTATCGCCAGGAGCTGTTCGAGTTCGTCGAGAGGGAGGATGCCAAAGATCCGGAGAGCAGTCACAAACTGGTCCCCGGCCACCAGGGAACCATTTCGGCCAAACGGGTGGAACACATGGACGAGATTCCCCGCTTCCGCTTTCGAGAGGATCAACTGGGCACGCGTTTACAGTTGGGAACGCAGAGCATCGTCATTCTGCTGCTCTACAATCTGGTCTTCGCCACCGGTGCCTTCTGGTCGTTCCGGCGCTACGACGTGCGATGATTTTTTCTGATTTGGAAAGGAAGCTGTATTGATGCGGTCGAAGATAAGGGGTGTCGATGCAGGGGATGTGGTCACGTGTTATGTAGCCCAGATAGGACGGATGCTAGTGCTTTGTCAAATAAAAACTTTGACAAAGTTCTGATCAGAATCTTTCAGTAAATTAATTAGTTACGCGATTTCCGAAGACCAGGAACTTTGTTTACAGTGCACTAGTGCTGCCAGACGGGAATAACTGCCTGGTTCTTCGCAGGTTCACCAAGGGGGCCATCAACCTGTCAACAACTTCCGCCAGGCAGCACTAGGTGGAGATTTTGTTGTGGTCGGAGTCTTTGCGTTGGTAATCGCAGCTCTTGAGAGCAAATTGAACGCATATCGCCAACCGCACTTTATCGTGTCCTCTTGAGATAGAGGAGAAGGAGAAAAATGAGAATGCGATGGTTTTTTCTGGCAGCCGTTCTGTTTACGGCACACGGTGCCCTGGGACACGTAGGCGACCGGATATATCCGTTCTTCGAGATTACCGACGAACAACTTGCAGAGATCGATCTGCACGATGGTTCGGTGGAGGATTGGGAGACGATCTTCGGAGAACCCTCCCTGACGCCGCTGGATTTCTCCATATACACTAAGCCTGGTGCCCAGTATGATCCATCCGACTTTGGTTACCGGATCTGGCTGGGCTGGAACGATTCGACGAACAGGATCTACATCGCCCTGGAGATGGTGGCGATCTGTACGTGAACCAGTATGATCCGGATAAGCAGTTGGCCTCGTCTATGGGACACCACGATTCCAGCCTCACCTTCCTGATAGACGGCGATCACAGCGGGGGGCAGTACCATTCGGGAATGACCGCCGAAGCGAGCTACCCACTCGGAGAGACGAGGGAGGAGCGGGAACGACTCGTCGATCAGCAGGCCCAGGAATACACCGCGATCGCCGAAGTGCCCAGGGGTTCCAAGGTCCAATTAGGCCGCAGCCATGGGGATTGGTATAGTTCTCCCCCTTACGCGGACGGCGGGGGCACTTCATTTGGGGAAAGCCCGACTGTCTCGGTCACGGAGTTTTATGTGACTCCTTTCGACCATCTGGTCAAGGATAACCCGGAGGATAGCATTGTCTCAGAACTCTTCCCGGGCAAGACCATCGGATTTCAGATCCAGCTGGTGGACATCGACAACGAGGGCAGGTTCAGTGGGAATACTTTAACTCATGACATAGATAGCTCCTACAATCTACCGGGAGAAGGGCTCTTCGTTTTTTTCGCCGATTTTTTTGTAGATGGTGTCCTGATCGGCATCGGGAAGGAATCGGTTGTACAGAGCAGTACTTGGGGACAGATCAAGGCGTCGTTCAGGTAAAAGTATTAAGTCGGTTGCTGCGGAAATACACGGTAAGAAATGGCCGCGTATCCACTCATTCAGTCGGGCAGCGGAGGATTCATCTACCGTTTGAGAATGAGCTGCTCAGCAGAAAGTCGACGACTCTCACCGCTGAAGTGAGGGGGATGATGCCTGAAGACAATAGCGCTCTCGTCCAACAGGCCCAGGAAGGAAGGCGAGAGGCTTTCTGGCAACTGGCAGAGAGCAATAGAAAATGGGTGTACGGGCTGGTGTTCGGAAAGATCTGCTGTCATGAGGAGACCGAGGATCTGGTGCAGGAAGTATTCTGGAGAGCGTACGAGTATCTTCCCACCCTCCGTGAACCGGATCGGTTTGCGACATGGCTGGCACGGATTGCCGCGAATCTCTGCACCTCCTGGTGGCGCCGACGTAAGATGCAAACCCGCGAAGAGGTGGTCGAACAGGTGGCAGATTCGATGCAGGAAATCGTTCTACCGGATGAGCAGTGCGAGCGCAATGAAGTGGTCCACATGGTGCGAGAAGCCCTGGATCGCATGCCATTCCCGTACGGGGAAGTGATGTTTCTCTATTACCTCGAAGGGTACAAGTGTCCTGAGATCGCCCGCATTTTAGGCTTGAACCTTTTCAGTGTGAAACCACGCCTGGTCGAGGGACGAAAACTGCTGAGAAAAGAGCTACTGATCAGAGGAGCCAGGAAAAATCGCGGTTGAAATGGATTTCTTTACATCTTGGGAATACAGCAGCCGAGTACGACAAAAACAGCGGCTGGCGAAATGAAAAGATAATATCATACTCGACTTTGGCCATTTCCAGGAATTCCCCTACGAGGGGACGAACCATGGGACTCGGAATTAGGTGCGGTCAGGCCGAAAAGCAGAGATCACCTAATTAGGAAGGTGAGACAGATTGGATACGGTCAAAGGTGAGGGTACCGGTTTCAAAATCCAAACCGATTTTGAGATGGCGCAGGACATTCAGCCCGAGTAGACCATCCGCTCCCAATCCTGTCGGAAGTGGCGAACACAAGGCATCTACTGGTGCGAGGGTTTCGCCGTATAGAGATAGGGACTTGAGCTGGAGGCGGTGGGCTCGGGCAGTGCCGCCGGCGGTAAAGATCGACATGGGGGATGCAGACGGGATGAATTCGCTCCCTAGGGCCTCTGCAATTTGTGGAGTGACAAGAGTTATCGAGGCTCCCGGATCAAAGACCATGACGGCAGCTTTTTTGAACTCGGATACCAAAACCACGCGAAGGCGTATCAGGGATGCTTGCGGATTGAATTTCAGAACGACCACAAAGCCGCCTCTATACCTTCGGGTATTACCGGGCCGGTATACGTCACATAAGTATAGGGATACCGCGTTTCCATATCCTTCTGATGGACGTAGTCGCGATCTGGATGATGACAGATGAGACGCCCTTTGAGCGGCTGGTCCTGCTCATCTACCTCCAGCACTTCGAAGAGCAGCCACTCGTCTTTAAACTGCTTTTCCATCTCGGCGATATCGATAATGCCATTCATAATAGACCTCTGCTGCTTAAAGTGAACTATTGTCCTGAACCCACAATTCGGCGATCGGCTTCGTCTCGCCCGCCAGGGTTTCCTGCAAGCCCTGGCGCAAACCAGCTTCGGCCGACTTCAGGGTTACGCTCTCGCGAAAGAGGCGAACAATTTGCAGCAGATTGGGAAGGAATTCTTCGGGCAATTCGCTGATTTCACCCAGGAGTTGCTCTTTATAATCGAAGGCTTGAGTAGACATGCTCCAAACTCCTTTCAGATATCGCTTTAAGTATAACCGGGCCGTTTTACCCAGTCAACGGAGTTTATGATGATCTGGACCATCGCCCGCAAGGAGTTTCTCACCTCCCTGCTGACTTACCGTTTCGCCGTGGGACTGATCCTCTGTCTGGTGGCCGCCACTGTCGGCACTCTGTCCGTGGTGCAGGACTATCAGAACCGCCAGCAGGCCTATCAGGAAGAGGTAGACAAGTACGAAAAAAGTCTGGAAGAACGGACTTTCCTCGCCAAAATGGTCGCCAATATCCAGGTCTTCCGTCCGCCCATTCCACTGGCCGTCTTCAGCCTGGGCTCCGACCGCTGGCAGGGAAATGTGGTGAAGCTGTCGCACCACCGCGTTCCCGTCCAGGCGAATTGGCTGGGATCGGCCAACCCCTATCTGGCCGTCTTTCGCTCCATCGACGTCACCACTGTCGTGCAAGTCATCCTCGGCCTGCTGGCTCTGCTCTTTGCCTGCGATGCCGTCTCCGGCCAAAAGGAAGAGGGCACCCTCAAAATGATGCTGGCCAACCGCCTGCCGCGCGACCAGTTCCTTCTGGGCACGGCTATCGGCGATCTGGGTGTGCTGGGTGCCGCTCTGGCCACCTCCTTTCTGGCTGCTCTGCTCATCGTCCAGGCTACCCTGGGGGCTTCCACGTCCCTGGATGCCGTCGCTATTTTCACTATCTTCCTCATTTCCCTGCTCTATCTCACCGCCATCTACGCCATCGGCCTGCTGCTGTCCACCGCCAGCCATCGCGCCGCCACCGCGCTGGTCTTCGCCCTCTTCTTCTGGACTACCGCCATCGCCATCTATCCCAACGGCGTTGCCTACCTGATCGACAACCTCTTTCCCATGCGCCTGCTGGAAAAACAGGCCAGGGATCAGGTCTCCGAATTCAACGCCGAATTCCATCGGCAGACCGACGAACTGACCACGCAGGTGCTCGAACGTCCCTACTGGGGCTCGCAGTTTGGCAGCCACGGAACCTATGGTGGCGGCGTTAGTGGATACTACTGGGGCAATTTCCGCACTGCGGTGGAAGCGGAAGAGATTCGTCGACGGCTCCAGGAGCGGGGGCAGGCAGTACCGGATTATCTTCGCGAAAAAACTCCCGAGGAGATCCAGACCATACTTCCCCCTCTACAAAAATTCTTCGGCCGCATGGAGCGGCTGCGCATCGAGTACGCCGACCGCATATGGACTTCCGCCTGGCGCCCCGTGGTGGAGCATATGCAGCGGGCTTCCGCCTGGCAACGCACTCTGGCCGTGCTCTCTCCGGCCGGAGCCTACGCCGAGGCCACCGCCATTGTCGCCGGCACCGACCGCGGCGCGTACTGGCACTTCCTCGAAGCCACGCACCGCTATCGCCGGGAGTTGATCGCCCATCTCGAAGAGGAAAATCTCTTTGAAGCGAGAGCGTGGTTCAACGATCAGAAAGAAAAGGGAGATCTGACCGGCTTTCCTCGGTTTTTTCCTCCTCGTGAGGGATTGTGGAAAAAACTCGGACGCGCTCGATATAGTCTGACCGCCCTGCTGCTCTTCAATCTCGTCGGTTTCCTGGGAGCGTACTGGCGCTTCCGCCGCTATGATGTGCGTTAGGAGAATCTCATGCTATTCTATTTCCTCCGCCGCGAACTCCTCGACCATCTTCTCAGCCTGCGCTTCGTTCTGGCCATGCTTCTGTCCATCGGGCTGATGACTCTCAACGGCGTCACCTTCTCCGGAGGCAAGTTCCAGGAGCGGATCAATCGCTATATCGCCAACCAGCAGCGCGCCGATGAATTGCTGAGCGAACGGGCCGAGGATCTGGCCATGTTGGGGGTCCGGGGACCCGGTTCGCTATACAAGAAACCGAGCCAGCTGGTCTTTTGTGCCTCCGGCCGCGACGATTTTCTTCCCGCGCGCATCATGGCCAATTCACAGAGTTCCCAGTCGGGATCGTGGGGGCAGATAACCCTGTGGGCCCCCTGGATTCTCCACTACGACCAGCTCAGTGAGCCTCCCCTATCCGGCATCGTCTCCGATTTCATCGATATCGACTGGGTCTTTATCATCGGCTTCATCTTCAGCCTGATGGCCGTGTTGTTCACCTTCGACGGCATCTGCGGTGAACGCCAAACCGGCACCCTGCAGCTCGTGTTGAGTGGCGCCGTGCCCCGCAGCGCCGTGCTCGGAGGAAAGTTCCTCAGTGTCCTGCTCATCCTGTTCGTGCCCCTGGCTATCGGGACACTGGTCGATCTGCTCATCGCCGGTTTGTTCGGTCCCATCTCCTTCACTTTGGAGATCCTGGGGAAAATCGCAGCTATCTTCGTCGCCGCACTGCTCTATCTCGCCTTCTTCGTCGGTCTCGGTCTGGCGGTTTCCTCCTGCTGTGCCCGTTCCTCCTCCAGTCTGGTCGTCCTCGTCCTCGTCTGGGGCGTGCTGGTTATCCTCATACCCAACACCACGCCTGGCATGCTCGCCCCTCTGGAGACACCGACTTTTGACTGGCAGACACGCGAAAAAAAGATCGAAGATCTGAGGGAAAAGTACGCCATCCACGAACTGGTCAATACCAACCCCGACGGTCGGCCACCCGTGGAACTCGTAGCCGCGCTCTCGGCTTTTACCGAGGAATGGCGACGATTTGACGAAAGCTTTCAGGATAGGGAATTCGAGCGCAACTGGCAGCAGGTGGAGCAAAGTCGTCGGTTGAACCGGGTCACTCCGTACGGTCTCTTTCAGGATGTGCTCGAATCTCTGGCCGACACGGGTTCTGCCCGCCATCACCGTTTCGTACAGGCAGCGCGGGCCTACCGCACGACCTTTCGCCGGTTCATCCAGGCCGAAGATGCCCGCGACCCCGACAGCTATCATCTTCCCGGGTTGCTGGAGGGCCTTTCACGTCGAGAAGTCCCCCCCGAGGCCGTGCCCAGATTCTCCGAAGATCTTTCCGCCCAGGCGACCATTCTATCGACACTTTCCGGGCTGTTGCTACTGGCTCTCTTCGCTCTGATCGCCTTCATGGCCGCGCACCTGGCTTTCCTGCGCGCCCGCATCGCTTGAAGTGGACCCTGCAGATTTCTTACTATTGATCTTCAGGTAAGTGTGTCTGTGCTATGTCAGACGTTCTTCTTAAGACAATTTTGCCTGACTGCATCAGACGTTCTGAATGTCGAGGGTTCTGGAATACCACAAGATGCCCGGATACCCGTCAATTCGAGGGAAAGATCGATTGATCCTTTCCGCTTTTCGATCGGGACGGCCATATTAGGAAATGATGCGAACCCTTCTCCAGTATACCCTTCCCGCTCTCTTCTGCCTGGCGGTCTTCGCCAGCCTGCAGTCCGTCGTTCCCCGGCTCTTCGGCGAAGTCAATGGCAGCGGCTGGCTGGCTGCTCTGCTCGCCATCGGCGCGACTGCGGTCTTGACTCCCCTTTGGAAAGCTCTCGCCCGCCTGGGTGATTCAGGGAAATCCGCCATCCGGACCGATATCGACCGCTCTTTGAACGAGCTGAGCCAGGCGCTCAATCTGATCGCCGACCTCGAGCCCCTCGTCGGCGAAGAGCTGGGCAAGCTGCGCGAGGCGGCGCGCGCCGAACGACTGCTCCTGCTGCTCGCCGAAGAAGAGGACGGTCCCTTTCAACTGCGCGGTCAGCGGGGCTGTGACGGCATCGATCTTCAGGATTTGCAGCTAAATCACCAATCCCGCCTGGCCAGATGGCTGGTGACCAACGAGTGCCCTCTGGTCATCGCCGAGAAACCCGGCGTAATCGACTTTCTGGAGCCGTCCGAGCGCGACCTGTTCGCCCAACTACAGATCGCCCTGGTCGTTCCACTCACTGCCATGAATCGCCTGGTAGGCCTTCTCCTCATCGGTCGCGAGCAGAGCTTCGAGCGGGGAGATCTGGAGTTTCTGGAACAGCTCGGCCCGCGTCTGGGCCTGGCGTTGCAGAACGTCCTTCTCCTGCGCCAGAGCCGACTCCGGCTGCGTCGCCTGTACCGCACCGAGCGGTTGGCCACGGTCGGCCAACTGGCCGCCGGTGCCGCTCATGAAATTCGCAATCCCCTCACCGGTATCCGCAGCACTATTCAGTATCTTCGCCGCGACTATGGCGAAGACAATTCCAAACGGGAGTTGATCGACGAGTTGATCTCCGAAGTCGACCGGATCGACCAGATTATCGCCGGCCTGCTCTCCTTTGCTCGCCCCAGCGATCCCAGTCTCGAAGAGGTCCATCTACCCGAACTTCTCCGCCAAACCATCCATCTGGTCGAAACTACTGCTCGGAAAAGGGGCGTCGAGATCTCTCTCGATCTGTCGGCAGAGGATCATTCCATCAGTGCCGATCCGGCCCAGCTTAAACAGGTCTTTCTCAATCTCTTCATGAACGCCATCCAGGCGATGCCCGAAGGCGGCACCCTATCCGTAGCCATGCGTCCGTTCGGCGATCGTTGTCAGGTGGAAGTGGCCGATACCGGCGCCGGCATGTCGGACGAAGATCTGGAACGCGCCTTCGATCCGTTCTTCACCACCAAGGAAGAGGGGACCGGCCTGGGGCTGGCCATTTGCTACGGCATCCTCTCTCGTCACGGCGGTGAAATCGATATCGACAGTCAGCCGGGCGTCGGCACCCAGGTAAAGGTAAAACTGTGATCCGCATGAAAATCCTCATCGTCGATGACGAGAAACAGATCCGCACCATCCTCTCCCGCCTGCTGGCGGACGAGGGGTATACAGTCGAAGCCGTTGTTTCCGGCGAAGAGGGTCTCAAAAAGGGGCTCGACTTCCAGCCGGATCTGGTGCTGATGGACCTCTCTCTGCCCGGCATGGATGGCATCGAAACGATGGAATTGCTGCGCGCTCGAGGTCTGGAGGCGCAGGTGATCGTTATGACCGCGTACGGCAGCGTCGAGTCAGCCGTGCGCGCCATGAAGCTGGGTGCCTACCATTATATCGAGAAGCCGTTCGACAACGACGAGCTCCTCAATCTGATTCGCCGCGCCCTGGAACAGCGGAGTCTGGAGAACCAGGTCGAAGATCTCAAGGAACAGCTCGACCAGCGCTATGCTCTGGAGAATATCGTCGGTGTCAGCGATGGCATGCAGGCGGTCTTCGCCCGGGTGGTGCGCGCTGCCCGGAGTGAGGTGACCGTGCTGGTCGAGGGAGAAAGCGGCACCGGCAAGGAGCTGATCGTCCGCGCCCTGCACCATCAGAGCAGGCGCAAAGAGGGTCCCTTCGTGGCACTCAACTGCGCGGCCCTCCCCGCCCATCTGATCGAAAACGAGCTGTTTGGCCACGAGCCCGGTGCCTTCACCGATGCCCGCCAGCGCTATCTCGGCAAGTTCGAGCAGGCCGGCGGCGGCACCCTCTTTCTGGACGAGATCGGCGAGCTCCCCCCCGAGGCGCAGGGGAAGCTTCTACGCGTCGTCCAGGAGCGCGAGGTAACGCGCATCGGCGGCAGCGAGAGCATCCCGGTCGACGTGCGCCTGGTCGCCGCCACCAATCAGGAGCTGGAATCCCTGGTGCAGGGTGGAGATTTTCGTCAGGATCTCTACTATCGCCTGAACGTGGTGGCCATTCGCCTGCCCCCCCTGCGCCAGCGGCAGGAGGACATTCCCCTACTGGTCGATTTTTTCATCGACCGCATCAATCGGGAAACCGAGAATAGACTGCAGGGGGTGGCACCTCGAGCCCTGGAGCTCTTCCGCCAGTACGACTGGCCGGGCAATGTGCGCGAGCTGGAGAACGTCCTCCAGGGAGCCGCCGTCATGTGCCGTGAAAATCTCATCCAGGCGCAGGACCTTCCCCTGCGTCTGCAGAATCAGGTCGCGGTCGAGGCAAAGGATGCGACGCTCGCCGAAATCCTGTCCGGTGTGGAGAGACGCATCATCGCCGAAGCGCTCGATCTGGAACAGCACAACCGCACCCGCACCGCCGCCCGGCTCAACATCACCCGCAAGACCCTGCTGGCCAAGATCGCCGCCTATGGGCTGGACTGAAGGGGATTAAGATCTTCCGATAATGAACCTGAATAGGGTGCGCTCTGTATCATCACCTGACACCCGGAGACCTGTTTGTTGGCGGAGGAGATCTTCGCGCTATTCCGATTTTCATGCTGATGGATTTCACGTGGCACTATTTGAGCAGCAGCAGGCGCCGAATCTGAACCTGACCATCGCCGACCAACCGGTAGAAGAACACCCCGCTCCCCAGGCTCCGTCCCCGATCATTCCTGCCATCCCATACCACCTTATGGTGACCAGCTTCCATCTGAACCTGGACCAGCTTTCGCACCGGCTGGCCGAGGATGTTGAAGACAGTCAATGCCACTGTTCCGGGCCGGGGAAGATCGAAAGAGATCGTCGTGCCGCCATTGAACGGATTGGGAAAGTTCTGCGCCAGTGTCACCTGCCCAGGTAGCGCCCCGTCCACCTCTCCCGCCACCGTTGTATCTTCCCCGGTCAGCCGGATGTCCCATCGCATATCTCCCTCTACCCGCATAGCTCCCATCTCGTAGATCTTGTACATCCCCCGCACGCGATGCGTAAGTCCGACGCGCACCCGGTAGTGTCCCGGGGGCACTTCCAGAAGATAGCTCCCGGCGAGAGCCGAACCACGGACGACGATCCCCGTCGCCTGATCGTAGAGTTGCAGCCTTATTCCGCTCCAGGGAAAATCCGGTTCGCACTCGATCTCCCCGTACACCGAATGCGCCGTCCCGACCGCCGGCAACACCAGCTCCCGCTCCTCGTCCCCGGACAGTTCGACACCCCTGCGCACGATTCCTACTCCACTCCCCCAGTAGGGTAAAATTGCCACGATATACGTGCCGGGACATCCCCTCAGTTCGAATTTCCCATCCTCATCGGCGAAAATCCCGCCGGCCGAACCTGTCCCGCCATTGCCGGCCATGAAGGCATTATCCAGGGCCTCAGTCACCTCGCCTCGTCCCAGCGCGACGAGGGCGTTACCTACCCCCCCTCCCATTGCATCGACCACCCGTCCGCGTAGCGAAGCCGGGAATGACGTACGTAGTTCGAACATTCCGGAAGGGAATACCTCGGCATCGCCGAAGTGCCAGAATCCATTATCTTCTGACAGCCCATAGTCTTCGAATCCGAAAAACTCGTATTGCCCTGGTTTCAGATAGATCTCGAACGATCCGTCGTCCCGCGTGCGGGCACGGCTCCTCGCATAGAATTGCGCCGAATGACCCGATATGAACACATCGGCCAGACCGCCGCCCTCCTCATCGAGCAGTTTTCCATCAATGAGTATGCCCCCTTTCGCCACGAAGTCGAAGACATCATCCCCGGCCACCAAAATCGTGGCGAACGACTGGAGTAAACTCTTACCTCTTTCATAGGGGAAGAAGACAGGCTGATACCGTCCCCCGGGCAGAAGCACCTCATAAGCGCCATCTTCTCCTACCAAAGTCTGGAAATATCCACCCGAATCCAGGGATAGAAAGTAGAGCAGAGCATCGAACGATGGTTCCACGGATTCGTCGCGCACCGATCCGGTGATGGTGAATCCCCGCCGCAGTTGCAGTTCGATCCTCACCGTGGTGTCTGCGGCGACCATCCGATACGGCAGGGAGTTGCCGAGATAGGGCGCAGGTGGATTGTAAGGCTGAAACTTGTACACCTCCGGTAGTAGTTCCATAACGGCGATCCCCTCTCCACCAGTGCGTGCCGAAGCCCCGGCATGTCCCGATGCCCGGACTAGCAGATCACCCACTCCCACCCCCTCCTCATCCACCACCTCTACGGCGACCCGAACCCCCCGTTTCAGCACCATGTCGAAATGCGTCTCCCCGCCCACTCCCACCTCGAACTCCTGCCGGGGGAAATTCTGCTCCCTTCCTGACGCATTGTCCGTTGCCTCAATAGTGTGCAGGCCGCGAGGCAGCATCAGAGAATAGCCGCCATCTTCCCCGGTGGTCATCCGGGTATTCCCCCTGGGCCATTCAGCCCAGAGCCTTATTCTGGACAGGGGGTTCCCCTCGGGATCGCGAATCGTGCCAGTCACCGGATGCACCTCGTCCATGACAGCCTCGAGATAGGTATCCCCCAGGACCCGCAAGGAGATGCTTCGCGCCAGGTTCTCTTCCTCTTCTCTGTAGAAGAGACATTGCCCGGGTGGAACCTCCTGCTGAAAAGCTCCATCTTCTCCGGATCGGATACTGAAGCTCAGGGTTTTGGAAAAGGGAAAACAAAACACCGCGAATTCTATTCCTTCCAGCCCATTCCCCGCTTCGTCCACGACCCGACCGGACAGAAGAACAGAAGAAGCTGCGTGGATCTGGAAGTCGCGCCCCCCGACCAGGACGCCGTTCTCGTACACATCCAGCCTCACGGAGAGCTGTCTTTCCCCGCTGAAATCGGCTTCCAGCCGAAGCCGCGGGAATTCTCCATCATCGACGGGTGTCATCGAGGACTTTCCGACTGCCAGATCCCCGAATCGGGCTTCCGCCTGCAACACCTCCAGCAGCGGTTCCTCCGTGGACAGGACGACCCGCACATCACGGGCTACTAACCCACCCCGGTTGGCTACCAACAGACGGATACCCCCCTCTTCCTTGAAGGCCAGTAGGCCATTCCCATCTGCGTCGAGAAGTTTCATCGAAGCAATCTCCACCCGAGGAGGAATGGCCTGCACCCGCGCCCTGGCCACGTCACCCTCCAGGGAAATCTCCTCAATCCACACGCTACGCTGACGATCGTGAGCGTAGGAATCCGGATTCGTCTCCGGTGTGAACGACCGGAAGCGAACCCCGTCGAACGGATCGGTGCCATCCCCTATATTCCCCGCGTGGTCCCGCGCGTATTCCTCATCGTGCGCCCAGAAGTCCAGATTGTCGCCTCCCAGGTGGCTGTCCGCCTGCTCTCCGAGTGGATACCCCGCCTCCAGCCACCGACCATCCGCGCACTCCAGATCTACCGTTTCAGGTCCCAGACGGGAATCAAATTCCACGTGCCACACCAGCAACCCCTCTCCCGGAATGTGCCGATCGTAGTGCGTGCTGTTCCGCCGTCGATATTCTAGCAGGAAGAACGAGTCCGCGTCCAGCGGAACTCGATAGACATTCCCCCGGCCACCCACCTCGGGCAGCCGCATCTCTTCGCTCACCTGCGAGATCTCTGTCACCGTTGCCCAACCCAGTCGTAGACGGCTCCAGGCGCAGAAACTGTTCGGACCGTCATCCCCATTCCATCCACCCGCCCCCCAGCCCATCAACCCCCACCGGCCGATGCCGGCCGAATCCTCTCCCGGTGGCGCATTTTCTTTGCTCAGAAAACCCGTATCATACAAATCCGGTAGTCCTAGCAGATGCCCATATTCGTGGCACATGGCGCCAACCGCTTCGGGGAAAGTCCTTCCCTGCTGAACTGTACCCTGCCTGGGGTCGATGCGAACCGGCACGCCACCCACCCCTGCATCGTCGGTGATGAACTCCTCCTCGAATCCCAGCGTGGAAATCCCGGTCGCAGAACCTTTCAAAAAGTTGCGGGGGGCAGAGGCCAGATTGACGAAGACCGCATCCACGATCCCGTCATCATCACCCGAGTCGGGCATGCCGTCCGGCCCATCGTTGTCGAAGCGGGAGAAGTCGATGTCGGCATCCGCCCGCCTCAGAATTTCCAGAACGAACGTCCCAAAATTTCCCGACATGGTCGGATCGTCGGTCAGATAAGCCGCCGCAGACCGCGCCGATTCGTATCTCTGTCCAGCCACCTCTCCCCGCACGCGCAGCAGTCCAAATGACATGGCGTCGTAAAAATGACTGATGCTACCCGGGTGCTGCGGATCGAGCAAATTCGCCGCCCACGACGGTGCCTGTCGATTCGCCACTTCCCCCTGAAACCCGGCGAAGATTACCACGACCTGAGGCGTGCCAGTGGATGCTCTTCGCGCGAGTTTGGCCCTCGCCCCGGTTGCTGTGGCGAAGGCCGCGCCTGTAAATCCGGCGCATCGGAACTCGGCCACCACCTGTCCGGCTGTCGCCAGTAGAGCGATCAGTGCGCTCAGTAAAAGCAAATCTCTTCCCGCATCTCTTCTCAACATACCCTTCCATCTATAATTCATCTGAGGTCCTCTATTGCAACTACACTCTCCTTCCAAGATACCATTTCTCTTTTCGGATCTCCACCAGTGTGTACACAGAAAGGTCCGGAATGTCGCACATCCCGAACCTCTTCAACAAGCAAATGGATTTCTGGATCAATACTCTCCCGATTCCTCTTTTCCTCCCTCTGGTTCTATCTCCCGAAGCTTTTCGCAGGTCGATTTCAATCGTCCAAGTTTGTTCTGCACGACGTCCCAGACAATGGGATTATTTATGCCGAAATACTGATGGATCAGAACATTCCGCAGACCGACGATCTTGCGCCACTCCATTTCTCGCGAAGATATCCTCGTTTCTTCAGGCAGATTCCGAGCCGCTTCGCCGATGATCTCCAGGTTGCGGACGACCGCATCGATAGTCTTCTGGTCGGCGGCAAACTGCGCAAAATTCATCTTCCCGACATAGTCCAGAATTCTGTCGATGGCTTCTACGATATCGTCCAGATAGAGCCGGATATCTCTAGGCATAGATCACCTCGCGGCGGATATACGGTGCGAGTCTGGGTTTGACAGTATCGGCCAGAATCAGGTCCACTTCTATCTGAAGAAGATCCTCGAGGAAGAATTTTAAATCCATATAGTGATCGAAAGTCGGCTGTTCGAATTCGACCAGCAGATCCACATCGCTGTCGGAATGTGCCTCCCCTCGGGCGTAGGAACCGAATAGTCCGATCTTTTCGACGGTAAACCGCCGCCGGATCTCATCACCATGCTGGGTGAGAAGGGCGATGATGGTTCTGCTGTCCAGTGCGCCAGTTGTCTTATCGGAGGTCATGGTTTCACATCCTTCGGTCCGTGCTTTCTCGCATCCCGACGAAAAATCCTATCGTGGCTCCTTGCGCGATAATAATTAGAACGCTCCCACGGCGCAACGACCACGTATGCATCCATTGCAGTATATCAGCAAAAGAGGTCCGAAGCGCTGCGCGCCCCGGACCTCTCCGAAATTCTCAAAAATGACGGCTTCTCGCTCAGCTCTCCCCCAGCATTTCGTTCACCTTTTCCATCACCTCGAAGGCGTCGGCCACGTAGAGCACGTCCGCCTTTCCCTGGCCCCAGCCGCAGCCGGCGTCCAGGTTGATGGCGCGGCGCTCGTTGATGAAGCGCCAGCCGACCACGTGCGGTTCCTCCCCGTGGCAGCAGGTCGCCAAACCTTTCGGATGTCGCGGCGTCGAGCCGGTCTGGCCCACCTGGTTGAGGTGACTCATAAAGGAGAGCACTTCCTCTCCCTCGCTCCCCTGGTCGACCAGCGACTTGCTGCTTCCCAACGACGCCTGTGCTTTTTCCAGAAAACCCAGAATCCGCGACTCCGCATCCCTGGCGTGCACCTGTCCATCCGCCTGCTTCTTGGTCCAGCCCGCCCCGGCCACGAACAGCATCTCCGCCTCCGGTCGAATCGTCTGCGCGTCCGTCGATGCCGCCTCAATGCCCACCACACGGGTCCGCATCTCCGGGAGCTCCACCGCTATCGCTTCAACTGCGGCCGAACCCGCTGTTCCCGACCACGCTCCGAACGAGCCCGAGGCGATCAGCGCGAACCATGGCCGCTGCGTCCGGCTCAGAGTCGCCACCATCCGCTGCCGATAGTACCAGCGCTGGACCTTCAAATCATTCCCTTCGCCGACGATCCCGGTTACCTGGGTGTCGATCTTTCCGTCCACCCGCTGCGCGGCACCCGGCAGCGCCCGGCAGAACCGGGTCGTGGCCGGCGCTACCACCAGGGTAGCTTCCGACGATTGCACCAGGGCGACCGCCGCTGCTGCATCGCTGCCGTAGCGCGAGATCCCGAACTCGGCTCCCGCCACTCCGAGAAATTTCTCCGCCCCGCAGGTGGCGATCACATCCGCCGCTGCTTGCACCTCTTCGCCGATTAGCCCGACCGTAAGGCTCGCATCGCTCTGCGCTAATTCTACCGCTGCGCCCAGCGTCTCCAGCGCCGCTTTTCCCAGGGTGCCGTCCGCTTCGGTGTGCGCCAGATACAGTATCTTTTCCATCTTCAGTGTCCTGTCTATCTCTCTTTACTGACCGATTGTATGATCTTTGGAAACGAGGTATCTCAGCTCTCGATCCACTCGACGATTTCGCGGGCGATCTCCTCTGCGGGCACATCTCGCACGATTCGCGTTTCCCGCTTCTGCTGCGGCAGTTCCACGCTTTCGTAAGTGATCCCTTCGGCCCCCGCCTGAGCCGGCTGTGCCTTCTGCAGCGCCGGCATAATCGCGCGCATGTTCATCATGCCCACCTGCGGATTGTTCGGCGGCTCCGGCAGGTTCCCCGTCGCCCAGCCGAGAACTGCCGGCGGCCCCTGACAGACCGATGCCAGATACTGTCCTCCTTCGACTCGCTCTTTGATCTGCAGGCCGCCGTCCTCCTGCACCTTCAACTCATCCACGCCCAGAAACTGGTCCCCAATCCCCAGCCGCTCACCGACCATCTGCAGAGTCGCTCCCGCATCCCTCGATGCCGAAGCGCATCCTCCGAACAACAGCAGGCGCTCCCGATCCAGTCCGTCGATCCCCTCGATCGCCCCGGCCAGCGTCGCCGCCACTTCACTCGCATCGGTGAATCCGCCGGCTGGGCCGTCCAGCGCTATCAGTTCGAAAGGCACCTTCTGGGCGATGCTCATCATCAACTGCTGCAATCTCGCCTTCGGCCCCAGGCTCACCAGCCAGACCTTGCTGTCGGCCACATTCGCGGCCAGATGCGCCGCCTCGAACAGCGCGTGCCCGGCCCACGGATCCAGCACCGAGGGGAGCATCATCTCGTTCTTCAAACCCGGACCGGTCGGGCCGACTATCGGTTCCAACGTCTGCAGCGGGTCCGGCACCAGACTGCCGCAGACCACGATCTGAAATCCAGCGCTCATCGCATTCTCCCGTATGAGTTGACGATCTCGTAAAAAGTGAACACGATCTCACCGACCCACAAGATACTGTCCTTGAGACGGAGATCTGTATATCAGATGGGATAGACGAGATCGTTTAAAAGGACTTTTTACGATGGTATCATAAGTTGCTGCTGATCAATTTTCTGAAAGTCAAAGTGATGCGGAGATCATAATATCCCTGATCTCCGCTATAGACACCAAACGACATTCGCAAAATCGCTGCGGCAGAAAATAGGGAACTTCTTCTCCGCCGCACTCGGACCTATAAAATAATAATTTTTTTCTATGTAGCGAAACAGCTCTGACCAGGCCTTCTGGACCTGGTTTCCCAGGTGGGTATAAATCCACTGTATTAGTGAATCGATACAGTGATACAGTTCTTTAGTTTTCCGCCGAGTGCAGCCCGCCCGCTCCCGCGCGGAATTCGATGTTTCCCCGCTCGCTCCCCTCTTCTCGCGGCTGCGTGCAGTTCCAGACGCACGCCCCACAGTGCACGCACTTCTCCCGGTCGAACTCCGGCACCCCCCCGTCTTCTGCCGAGGTGATCGCCTCCCCGGAGCAGACCTCGATGCACAGCTTGTTGTCGCAGTTTTCGCACAGCGACGGATAGAGGAAAACCACGTGATCGGCGTACCCGGGCGGCGCCTGCACCTTGCCCCCGACCAGCAGAGCATCCTGCTGCGAGAGGAGTAGTTTACCGTCGTACGGGATCTCGTCCCACCCTACCCGCGCCATGAGTGCATCGTGCACCGATGTCCCCTCCGCAGCCGCCCTGGCGCGGAGTTCTTCGATCTCCTGCGCCGAAATTTTACCCCGGTAGAACGTCTCCAGCGACGGCACCCGCGCGTGCGGCGGTTTGGAGCGGCCAGGCAGGTTGATCACCCCTCGGGTCAATCCGGTCAGTCCCATGCCAATCAGTCCCGAGAGAAATCCGCGCTGAAAACCGTCCCGTGCCTGGGCTGCCTCGTGCCCTTCGTGTTCCACCCAGCTCTGCCGGCGGCGGCGGACGTACGCTTTGTCCAGATTTTTCTGGGTGAACGGCTTCCCTTCTTTGTACAGCTCGATCACTCCCTCGGCCAGCAGCACCCCCGTGGTCCACGCCTCATCCACCCCCGAACCGGTCAGCACGTTGGTGCTGCCCGAGCCCTCGCCGATGCGCGCGAAACCATCGCCGACCAGACGCGGCTCACCGCGCATCCCCGACTCCTGCAGCGTCTTGGCCCCCCACGAGCGCATACTGCCGCCCTCCAGATAGCGCCACAGCGCCGGATGCATCATCCAGTGCTGCAGGTATCGATAGCTGGTGCGCACCGGGCTATCCATCCACGAGGGGACGAAGATCCCCAGCGACGCGACTCGTTCCGGATAGACGTACATGAAACCGAAGATCTCCGGCTCCGGATACCCGAAGGTGTGGATCACGGTGCCCGGCTCCAGAGCGCAGTCCTCCGGCAGATCGACCACCATCTTCATGCCCACCGCCCACTCCCGCTGGTGATGGCCTTCGGGCAGGCCGAACTCTTCGTCCAGTTGACGGCCGACCGGGCCGATCGGGCCGTCTCCCACTACGGTCAGCCCCGCACGGATATCCATCCCCGGCATGTACCCGGTGTCCGGATTTCCCTGTCGATCGGTCCCCTGGTCCACCAGGCGCACCCCTTCTACCTGCCCCTCTTCGACGAGCGGGCTGTCCACCGGCGTGCCCGGCCATATCTGCACCAGGCCCGAGCCCATCAGTTGGTTGCCCACCCACTGATTGAACTGCCCAATAGACAACAGCAGGCCGTCTTCCTTCTTCAGAAATTCCGGAATGTAGGGCAACTCGACCGCGTGCTCCTCATACGGCAACATCCAGCGCAGACCGCGAGCTAGCTTGTCAACCACCTTCAGGCCGGCCGAGCGCCGACTGGCACCACCCGGATCGAGCAGATAGAAGACTTTCTCTTCCTTTACCGGATGGGCCATCGGTATCTGGGTAGGATCGAGTTCGGGAAAGGTCTTGCGGATCCCCCGGGCTCGGGTGACCACTCCCGATACACCGAAGCCGATATCGTCCGCCCGCTCGTAGCAGACGACCTGCAGCGGCATTCCCGGCATTACCTTGCTCTCCAGAGCTGGCATGCCGGTCTCATCGACCATCGCCTGCGACAGCGTGGCCAAAAAACCGCCCATTGCCGGTCCGAAACCGGCACAGGCGATATCGACCTCCATGCTCTGACGTTCTGCGTTCTCCATACCGTTCCTGTCGATCCTACAGTGGGTAGTCGAGCGCTTCGGGAATCATCACCTGCGTCAGCGACTGCGAGGCCCGGTCCTTGGACAGTCGCGCCCCGGTCAGACAGCCGTCCAGCCGGCTGCGCAGCCGCGCGAACGTCTCGTATCCGTCGAAGCGCACGCAGGGACCGGCTTTTTCCGCGTGTGAACCGTCGGTTTCTACCACATCACTGACCGACCGGGCACTGGCCGAGATTCCCGGCATGACGCCTTCCAGTTCGTCCAGTTCCTCGATCTGATAGCAGGTCTCCCCCGTCGTTTCCCAAGCCGGGTGGCGGTTGTATCCGAATACCAGCTCGGAGCAGATCCGCCCCACTTCCCCGGCCGTCTGCGCCGCCTGCACGTGGCACAGATCTTCGTAGAACTGCACCAGACCGGGCAATCCTTCGGCCAGAGCCGGATTTTCGGGTCCTTTTTCTTCCAACTCCCTCGTGTCGAGAATCAGGAAGCGCGCTGCCAGCAGCCACGCCAGCGCATCGGCCATCGGGAAGGTCACCCCCTGTCGCTGGTCGCGATAGAGCTTCTTGCCGTCGGCGTCCACCGCCTTCAGCAGGTGGCGCAGCGTCCACTCCCACAGCTCCATGGCCGAGGCCAGCGCGCAGGCGCCGGAGCCCGGCTTCTGCGCGGCGATCACCCGCATCTCTTTGATCCACTGGCGGAACTGGGTCAGGAACAGCTCGTTGGTCATGGTCACGCTCATCTGCCGCCGCTGCACTGCCTCCGGTCCCTCGTAGGTCGCCTCCAATTGGGTGTCCATCCACTTCTGGCCCAGGAAACCGGGGCAGTCTTCAGTGATTCCGTAGCCGCCCATCAGGCTGACCGCTTCGCGCATCATATTCGCCCCATGTCCGGTGTTCCACAGTTTGCAGGCCGGGCAGAGCACGCTGGCCAGGGACTCTTTGGCCAGATACTGGACCAGCGGTTCCGCTGCCAACTCGTCGAAGCGCGCCTGGTCTCGTTCGCTCTCCGGACGCGCCGCCAGACCCAGGTATTCGAGAGCCGGCTGGTGCATCTTGCGCAGCTCCCGGAACTGGGCCCGTCCTCCCTTGATCCCCTTCTCGGCGAAGATCGCTTCCTTCTGCTGGTCGAGGGGATCGAATACGTCGAATATGCGCGAGGCTTCAAAACCGAGAGAAGCGCTCGCCTCTCCCGTGGCCCACACGTCGATTAGCCGGTGGAGCACATCCTCTTTCATCTGCAGCCCGAGTTCGTAGCGCGGCGTGCCCGGGTTGCCCTCGCCGCCGCGGAATCGGCCGCGCTGGTAGCGGATCACCGGCTCGACCGCCGACAGCAGCTTGGCTGCGGACATCAGCCCTACGGTCACCCGCGTGCGGTGGAAGACCGCTTCGATGATCTGGCTGTGATTGTAAGCGGGGATGATCACCCCATCTTCCACCGTGTAGCCGCCGACGATCCGGCTGGCCGGCACCTTCATGTTGAAGATCGGGTCGCGCGTCGACGAGAGTTGGTGCACCAGTTTCTGGGTCGGTGCCCCGCGATCGAAAGTGCCCTCATCCTCTTCTTCCAGGATGATCATGCAGGTTCCCTTGATCTGCTCGTTGTCCCCCTCTACCGCCACTACTGCGAAGTTGGCGTAGTCCATATTGGTGATAAACCGCCCCCGCTTATCCACGTGCAGGACCGGCTCCTCCCCCTCTTGCCACTCGCTGATGCGCACTTTGCCCGACAGGACGCCGGTGTCGACACCGACATAGGGGAGGGGCTCGGTCAGGACGAATGCCCCGCGCCAGGGTTTGCGATCTTCACCCGGCTGCGGCGGCACGCAGCGACTCATGTAGGTCTCTCGCTGCTCGGGGGTGCCGCGCTCGTGGATCGGCGACAGCGCCAGGTTTCCGGCCAGGCTGCCGGTCGCGGCCCCGCCGTCGACCCAGGCCAATTCGAAGGCGATCAGCGATGCCGCCAGATTCTTCGGACCCTCCAGGTAGCCGCCGTATTCCAGATCTAGGAATGCCGAGGTGATTCCCGACTCGTCAAAGGCGGCGAGCTGTCGATTCTTGGCCTCGGTCCACTCGTGCGTGTTGCGCTCGCCATCGGCCACCAGCCGGGCCACCGGTCCGCGGGCCACGCCGCGGGCCGACTGCACCACCATTTGCAGGTCGAACCGATCGGCGAACCGCCACATGATCTGCCGCACCTCGTCGCCGGGCAGCGTCTGCAGCACCGGTGCTTGCTGATTTTCCGCGTTCGTCATAGCTGCGCGTCCCTTCCTGCCATGTAGAGTTGTCTTTATAAAAAAATTAGCAAATAATCGGCCCTTCACTCGCTTTTTGTAAAAAGAGGGACGGGAAACCCCGTTCCCGTTCTGCGAGTGTCCGGATGTATATCTCAAACCATTGAATTTAAAAAAAATAACCGAATTTTGAAAGGGGCGGGACAGGCTGCCGGTCTTCCCGATCAGTCGAGCGGCAGTTCCACGCGGCGTCCCTCCGCCAGGCTGATCTGCACCGCCTCGGTGAAGGCCATGTACTTCACTCCGTCGGCGAAGCTGGTGTGCGTCACCGGCTTACCTTTACGGATGGCGTCCACGAAGTCCTGCTCCACCTGCCATCCCCCCTGCTTTTCGGCGGGCACTTCCAGCTGGTGCAGATCTTCTCCCGCAGCCGCTATCCAGGCCCCCCCATCCCCCAGCTTGAACGTCCCTTTGGTGCCGTGGAACTCGAATGCCCCACTGGCTCCCTGGGGGGCCACGCTGCTCAGGTGGTACACCGCCGTAGCGCCGCACTCCATCTCGACCACAGCGCCCAGACTTTCCAGCACGTCCGCCGGTAGCTTCTCTCCGGTTTGAGCATCTACTCGCTCCGGCGTGAAGGTTCTGCCGTGGGCCAGCAGTCCCTTTTCGTCGCCGGCGTAGCGCCGCACTGTCTCGTTGATGATCCCCAGGGCCATGATGTTGTTGCCCGACAGCTCTTTGCGCTGGCGCCAGTGCAACGGCGCCGACGGGTCGTATGCCCCACTCATGCCGCGCAGATGGATCTCCAGCCAATCGCCGAAGTAGCCGTCCGCCACCATCTCCAGCAGCAGTGACTCCGACTCCAGATAGAACGGTGCCGGCACGATCATCGCCACCTTGTCGCTCTGCTGCGAGGCGGCGTACATCTGCTTTGCCTCGTCCAGGTTCATCGCCATGCGCGCTTCGGTCAGGATGTGCTTGCCGGCGGCCAGCGCCTCCAGCGAGATCGGGCAGTGCAGGTACGGCCAGGTGCCGACGCAGATCGCGTCTACCGCGTCGCTGTGCACCAGCTCCTTCCAATCCTCGAATACGTGGGCAATCCCGAACTCGTCCGCTACCTTCTGACCGGATTCGCGCGAGCGGTTGCAGACCGCGCTCACTTCCACCCCGTCGATCTCCTGAAAACCGGGAATATGCCGACTGCGGGTATTCGCCCCGGCGCCGACGATGCCAATGCGCAAACTCATGTCGCGTCTCCTGTATTATATATGGATATTATGTCGTTGAGAGCGATTTAAGGTAGACGGCACCCCGGGAAAAGTCAACCGGCCCGCCATTCGTACAGGCTCTTCCGGGCCCGCTCGTACTCCTCCTGCGGCCGGTGGATCGCCGTCGCTCCGCCCGAGTCCACTTCGACCACCCGGGCGGATACCGGTTCGTACGCCGCCCGCGGCGCTACCGCTCCTTTGGCCGCCATGATCTTCTGCTGGTGTGGCTGAATCCCCACGCAGGTAATCTGGTGGATGCTATTGGGCATGGCCCGGACGCTGTTGAGCACCAGTAATCCGCCCTTCCCCGACTCGCCCGAGTCCACCGCGACCACCGCCGTCAGCCCCTGATCGAAGTACCGCCCTCCCCCGTGTCGCCGCTCGGTCTCTTCGTACGATCCGTCGTGCAGCGTCCGCACTCGCCCCCCCACGCTCTGCGTCGTTCCGTGCATATCGTCGGTCTTGCCGCCCACCTGCAAACTCACCTGCTCTCCGATTCCAGCGCTCGCGCAGGCCTGCACCGCCTCCGGGTCCCAGATCGTCACCACCCAACCGTCGGCTTTCTGCTGCAGCAACTGCTCCAGAATGAAGGTCGAGTCCCCGGCCGAACCGCCGCCGATGTTGTCCCCAAAGTCCATCAGCGCCACCGGGAATTCCTCGCTCGCCATCGCTTCTTTCACCGCCGCGGCCGGGTCGGCAACCTCGACGATCAGTTCCTCACGCCCCGCCCACATCCGCTCTCCCAGTTGCTCCGCCTCGCGTCTGGCCCGATCCTCGTCCCCGTCGGTTATCACCACGATAGACGGTCCCATCCACGGGACGTCGGCGTATTGGTATCCCCCCGCGATGCTGCATCCCAGGATTCCCGGCTCTTTTTCCAGCTCGATCGCCGCCTGCATGAGTGGCTGCATCGGCGGCCGGGAGGTGTTGTGGAAGTAGATGTTGAACAGCACTTCCGGCTTGACGATCGCCGACGTCGGCCGCACCTCTCCCCGGATCGTCCGCGTCAGAATCGACGCGGCCTGCAACCCCCGCTCCCGCTGATCTATGTGCGGATTCGTCTTGTAGATGATCAGCGCGTTCGCCGCCTCCACCAACTGCGGCGGCACGTTGGCGTGATAGTCATGGGTCACCGCGATCGGAAAGTCCGATCCCATCGCCTCGCGCACTCGCCGCACCGTCTCTCCGTCCGCCTGCGGAAAATCCTCGGATACCATCGCTCCGTGCAGCGCCAGCAGCAGACCATCCAACTGCGGCCCATTCTTCAACCCTTGCAGGATTCGCCCGGTTACCTCCTCGTATGCCTCCCGAGTGACCGTCCCGGAGGGGGTCGCCCCCGCCTCGATGATCGGGTACAGCTCAAAACCGAATTCTTTTGCTCCGGCGATGTATCCCGCTACCTCGTGGAAGGTGTTCCCATACTGCGGTACGATCTCTTCCCCCTCGTAGATGCTGAAATCCTCCAGCCGGGTCGGCTGGCTGGCAAAGGTGTTCGATTCGTGGGCAAATCCCGCAATCGCGATGCGCATCCTCTCCTCCTGTCAGAATGAATTGACGATCTCGCAAGAAGTGAACAAGATCTCACCGACCTACAAGGTACTGGATTTGGGGCGAAGATTCGTACACCAGATGGGATAGACGAGATCGTTGAAATGGACTTTTAACGATTAAATCAATGAATTCCCTCCCAGAAAGGATATTTGCCATCTCCTCTTCGATCAATACCCTTGGATAAAGTCGAGCTTAGAGCCTATCCGAAAAATCTTCAACCTTTACGTCGCGTTTCAGCATAATCGACATAATCCCGTTTCCTCTTTTTGAACTTGCCGTTGGCCATCCATCAGCGTATCCTATTTCCTGAAAACGGATATGCCTCAAAAATCAGCATCGCAGCGGTGGCGGGAAAACAGAAAAAACCCCACGGTCCAGACGGATTGATGTGGGTCTTTCCGTAGATTGGAGGGAGCGTTTGTCCATGTCGAAATCCGATCATACCAGCCCCACACTAGCCCGCCTATCCTTCTGGGTGCCGTCCGAGTGGCTGGACGACTTCGCGTCCGTGTACAAACGGCACCTTGCACCTCTCCTCGAAAAGCACGACCTGGTGGAATTCGCCGAGCCTGCGCGGCAGGGAGTGAGTGGCGTGTCCAGTCGGCTGTTCGGCCTGGGGACGCCGGCCGAGTTGGAGAGAAAGCGGCTCGAACTCCGCAGAGATCCCGCCTGGCGGAAGGGGCTGCAAGACGTCGGCATCGAGCCAGAATCGACCGATGGCGCGGGCGGCGCCCCCTGGTGTCTGAGTATCTATCGCACCCCGGCCGTTCCGGGCAAGACGGTGGAGATAGGACCCGGTTTCTGGCGGGGTTCCTGGCAGAGCTTCGGCGCCCGGGACGGCTTCCCCATTTCACACATCAACAGTCTCCTCGAGGATCACCGGGGCCACCTCTGGATCGCCTCGGACATCGGCGCGAGACGGTTCGATGGCTCCCGGATCACCGCCTTCACGACGGCAGGCGGCTTGGTGAGCGACCATCTGTTTCACATGCTGGAGGATAGGCAGGGGAGGATCTGGTTTGCCAGCGAGGAAGGAGTCAGCTGCTACGACGGGGACGTTGTGGAGACCTTCACGACGGCCGATGGTCTGGGGCGCGACTGGGTCATCCACCTGTTCGAGGACAGCGAAGGGAATCTGTGGTTCGCCACCCAGGGCGGCGGAGTGAGCCGATACGACGGAACGGTCTTCAAGACCTTCACCACCGCCGACGGCCTGGCCCAGGACTTCGTCTCATCCGTAGCTCAGGACAGGGACGGCTTCCTCTGGTTCGGGTACGGTGCGGGGCATGTGGATGAAAGCACCATCGGGCAGATCGGGGCCGGCGGTGCGAGCCGGTACGACGGAACGACCTTCACCACCTTCACCACCGCCGATGGGCTGGCCCACGACGCGGTCTTCTCCATCGTGAAGGACCGGCGACAGGACCTGTGGTTCTGCACCCACGGGGGGGGCATCAGCCAGTACGATGGGACCCAATTCCAGAATTACACCCGCCAAGACGGACTGGTCAGCGATCGAACGGTATCCGCCTTGGAGGACAGCGAGGGGCACCTCTGGTTCAGCACCTGGCAGGGGGGCGTGAGCCGGTACGACGGTTCCGGTTTCACCAACTTCACCGGCAGCGGCGGGCTGGCGAGCAACCACGTCAACCGGATGCTGGAAGATCGCCACGGGCATCTCTGGTTCGGCACGTGGCACGGCCTCAGGCGCCTCGACAGCCGGCACAACGCCGTCTTCACCGAGGAGGATGGCCTGTCGGGCAACGAAGTAGAGGTGATCACCGAGGACCGGCGTGGGCGTCTCTGGTTTGGCACGTGGAACGGCGTCGCCCGTTTCGAAGACGGACGGTTCACCCGCATACCGGAACTGGATGGCATCAACGTATATGCCATTCTCGAAGATCGTCACGGGCATCTCTGGTTTGGCACCATGGACCGGGGCATGATCGGCTTCGACGGCACGGACTTCACCCCTTTGAGTCTCGATCATCCACTGGCCGCCTATTCGGTCTATACTATAATGGAAGATCGAGAAGGGGCTCTCTGGTTCGGCATCTTCGGGACCGGTGTGGCTCGCTACGACGGGGAGCGGGTCGAGATCTTCACCACTGCGGATGGCCTGACCCACGGCGTCGTGCTCCACATCCTGGAAGACCGGTCCGGGCAGCTGTGGTTCGCCACCCAGGGGGGCGTCAGCCGCTTCGATAAGGGTAGGTTCGAAACGTTCGCCACCGCGGATGGCCTGATCGACAGGGACGTATTCCAGATCCTGGAAGACCGGCGGGGGCGGCTGTGGTTCGCCACCAGGGGCGGGGTCAGCTGCTACGACGGCGAACGATTCGTCCGCTTTGGCGTGGAGGACGGCCTCGTCCACGATCACGTGCAGACAATCCTGGAGGATTGTGAGGGCCGGCTCTGGTTCGGCACCTGCGGCGGCGGGGTCAGCCGCTACGATGGCACCGCATTCCAGCACCTCGACCGGCAGGGGGGACTGGTGCACGATGTGGTGCGGCAGATCCACCAGGACCGCGACGGGTATATTTGGATCGGCACCCAGGGGGGCGTCAACCGCTACCTCCCCCGGTGCACGGCGCCCGATGTCGAACTCACCGGAGTGGACGCCGACCGTCGGTACGATCCGGCCGCATCCATCACCTTGGTCGCTTCCCAGAAGCTGGTCGTCTTCTCCTTCCGCGGCCGCAGCTGGACCACGGCGTCCGACCAACTGGCCTACGCGTACCGCCTGGACGACCGCGACGCCGACTGGCAGACCACGCGCCGGCGCCAGGTCGAATACCAGGATCTGCCGATCGGCGAATACTGCTTTGAAGTCAAAGCGGTCGATCGCGATCTCAACTACTCCGAGCCGGCTACCATCCACCTCACCATCGAACCCGATCCCTACCGTCAGGCCCTCACCCAGGCTCTGAGCGGTAGTAGCGCCGCCGGCGAGTTCATCGGCAGCAGCCGCGCGCTTCGCCAGGTCCAGGAAGAGCTGCGCCAGGTCGCTGCCACCGATCTGACCGTGCTCATCCTGGGCGAAACCGGCACCGGCAAGGGACTGGCTGCCCGCACCCTCCACCAGTTCAGTGCCTGCAAGGATGGTCCTTTCGTCCAGGTCAACTGCGGTGCGCTGCCCGACAGCCTGGTCGAAAGCGAACTGTTCGGCCACGAGAAGGGCGCCTTCACCGGCGCCCACGCCCGCAAGTTGGGTAAGGTCGAACTGGCGCGCGAAGGCACGCTTTTGCTCGACGAGATCGGCGATATGCCGCTGGACGCCCAGGTCAAGCTGCTGCGGCTGTTGGAAGAGGGGATGTTCGAACGGGTCGGCGGCGAACGCACCCTGAGCGCCGAGATGCGCGTCGTCGCCGCTACCAATCGGGATTTGCAACAGATGGTGCAGGAAGGGACGTTCCGCGAGGATCTCTACTTTCGGCTGGCCGTCTTCCCGGTGCGTCTTCCTCCTTTGCGCGAGCGCAAGGAGGACATCCCGCTACTGGCGCTCTACTTCATGGAGCGCATGGCCGCGCATCTCAACAAGCCAGTGAATCGTCTCGACAAGGGTGCAGTGTCGGCGCTGCAGCGCTACGGGTGGCCGGGGAATGTGCGCGAGTTGGAGCACGTTCTGCAGCGCGCCGTCATCATCTGCCAGGGATCGACCATCCACGCCGGGGAGATCGCCCTGGAGTTCGGCACGCGTCAGCCGGTCGACGAAGTCGTCCCGCTGGAAGAATTCGAGCGACGCTACATCCACCAGGTGCTGGAGCGCACCGGCTGGGTGGTCAGCGGCGCGCAGGGAGCGGCAGCGCAATTGGGCGTCAATGCTTCGACGCTGCGGGGACGCATGCGCAAGCTGGGCATTGAGCGGGAATAGACGCGCTTGTTGTCTGACTCGTCGCATTTGACGAATGGTGACCATCTCGTCTGAGTTGCTGTTTATAAAAGAGATAGGAGATATTTGAGCCGACGGCCTTTTCATATTTGACGAATCGAGTCCCTCGATCATCGTCCCGCCACGTTCTCGCAAAAATACCATAACTCCATTAGAAACAGCCGCCTGAGTCTTCATTCTCGGGCGGCTGTTTTGTTTGGCACACGGCTTGCATATCAAACCGCATGAAGGAGGTAATCGAATAATCATGCCGCTAGCAGCAGACGGCGGCCTTGAAGCTGCAGCAAGCAAACCGTCCACTTTCACAATAAGGAGGAGAACGATGCAACTGCAACAGAGAAGTCCGTGTATGGGCGGTTTTTTCGTTCGCACTCCGTTTCATTCATTTCGTTTTCCGAAGGAGGCTGACATGAGGAGATGCGCCGTAGTACCCATGCTATTCGCCGCCGCGCTGGTGGTGGCCCCTGCCCTTGTGGCTCCGGTGAGCGCTCAGGAAGCCGTCAACAGGGTCGTGTGGATGCGTTCGATGGACGAGATCTTTAACGCGCAGGATCTCTCCGTCATCGACGAACTCTACGCCGACGACCTGGTCATGGTCCAGGAGAATGGAATGGGCGCCGTCGCCGGCACGGCGGGCTACCATCAGTATGTTCAGGCCTTCCTCACCGGGGTTCCCGACATTCACATAGAGGTCGAGGAGGTCATCGCCGAGGGAGACTGGGCCGCCATCCGCTATGTAGCGAACGGCACTCAGACCGGCGAGTTGATGGGCATCCCGGCCACTGGGCGGGTGGCCCGGGTCGTCGGGATCAGCGTGGCTCGCTTCCGCGACGGCCAGTTCGTCGAGAATACGAGCCATCTCGACAAGATGGCCCTGCTACAGAAACTCGGGGTCATGCCGCCGCCCGAATTCTCTGAGGAGGGGTGGGGTATCCCCGCCACCAGCGCCGGTGCCGGCGATCCCGAGACCAGCAAGCAGGTTGCCGCGCGCAACACCGACGAGGTGTGGAACGAGGGTCGCCCGGAGCTCATCGATGAGATCTTCGCCGACGACTTCGTCTGGCACAGCAACGACGGTCCCCCCATGAACCGCGAGGGCTGGCGCCAGTTCGTGGGCGCGTACATGAACGCCTTCCCGGACGTGCACTTCACCACCAAGACGGTCATCGCCGAGGGCGACCTGGTGTTGCACGACTGGCGGGCCACGGGCACGCAGACCGGTGCGCTTCCCGGCATCCCGGCGACCGGCAGGACCCTCAACATTGGTGGCGCCTCCATCTACCGCGTCCACGACGGTCGGATGGTAGAGGGCTGGAGCCTCTTCGACCGCGTCGGTATGTATCAGCAACTCGGACTCATACCCGGCGGCGAGACGGCGATCGAGGCCAGCAGCTGGGGAATCCTGAAGCGGCACTTCGGCCTGGGCCGCTAACCCTCATCCCGAGGAACTTGGGCCATGCTCTGCCTGGAGGTCAGCGAGGCCGAGGGAAACGAGGTGTAAAATCGCTCTTACGTTAGCCGTTCCATTGGGAGTTGTAGAGGTGGAATGTGCCCCCGCTGGCTTCGGCTGGCGGGGATCTTTATTGACGCGGCATAATGGGGTTTCTTGTCGAGTCGCTTCGGTCAGTCTTGGCGCACAGGGTGCGGCCGCGCAATTGGGCGTCAATGCCTCGACGCTGCGCGGGCGCATGCGCAAGCCAACAGCAGGAAGGAGGAGATCGATGCTGCGTCTCACCGTGAAAGCGCACTCAACCGAGGAGGTAGTGATGGGGGTGGATGGCTGGGTGTCGGGCGAGGACGTGCACCTGCTGGCCCGGGAAGGCGCTCACTGGTTGTCGCAGACCAGGCGCCTGGTGCTGGATCTGCGGGGCTTACGCGGCATCGACCCGGCCGGCATCAACCTGCTCGAGACCTGGCCGTCGGAAAGACTGGCATTGCGCAACGCTTCCCCTTTCGCGACTGCTCTGCTCAAGGCGCACGGCCTGGAGATTGCGAATCTCCCTATAGGACAATAATCCATATCGAAAAGGAGGAACATCATGCGCATCCTGGGATTCATCGTTCTGATTTTGGCCGTGGTGATCGCACTGGTCCAACCGCATTTTATCGATATTCCCTCCGCCGTCATCGTGCTGGGCCTCACGCTGACCAGTCTTCCTCGCCAGCTTTGGAGGAGATATTGGGGCTGGCTTCAAGGCGGCCTTTTCGAGTACTGCCGACCGGGACATCATCCTTCTGGGAATCGCCGTCTTCGAACGAGGCATAATCCCGTTGCTCTACCGAACAGAAAGCGGTTGAAAAAGGCTATCTCTGGATCTCTCGAAGGGCTGCAATGTGTTTGTCGTCGGCGTGCATAGGCTCATCTGCTCGAACTACAGCGAACTTTCCAGAAGGAAGATTTGCCAGCTTCCCGTCGATCAATACCTTTATATCCACCATGGAAAAAAACCAGAAGATCTTCACCCACAAGCAGACCAAGCGCCTCACGCAGATGGTCGCCTGCGGCGGGTGAGCGTCCAAACTCAGCCCCCAGGATCTGGAGGCTGCTCTGGCCGGGTTGCCAGAGAGTTCCGATTCCGCCCTGCTGGTCGGCTACAACCTGGCCGACGATGCCGGCGTGTACTGCATTGGGGATGAACAGGCCCTGATCCAGACCGTCGACTTCTTCACTCCTATTGTCGACGATCCGTTTATTTTTGGGGCGATCGCTGCGGCCAACGCCCTCAGCGACGTCTACGCTATGGGGGGGCGGCCGCTCACCGCGCTCAACATCGTCGGCTTTCCCCACGACCAATTGGAGACGGAAGTACTCAACCAGATCCTGTTGGGCGGCCATGCCAAGGTCCAGGAGGCCGGCGCCGTCCTGGTCGGCGGCCACACCGTCCGCGATCCCGAACTGAAATACGGTCTGTCGGTGACCGGGGTGGTCCATCCAGATCGAGTGGTCACCAACGCCGGTGCTCGCCCCGGGGATAGCCTGATCCTCACTAAGAAGCTGGGCACCGGTCTCATTGCCAATGCCTTTAAGGCCGATCAGATCGGTGAAGATGATATGGCCGAAGCGGTCGTCTCCATGACCGCTCTCAACCGGGTCGCCGCCGAGCAGATGTGTCGCTTCGACGTCCACGCCTGCACCGATGTGACCGGCTTTGGATTGCTCGGTCACGCCGCCGAGATGGCCGCAGCCAGCCAGGTTTCCCTCACCTTCCGCGCCGCCAGCGTCCCGATGATCGACCTGGCGCTTGATCTGGGTGCCCAACCTCTGGGCGGCGGGTCCCGCGACAACCAGCTTTTTCTTGCGGATGTCGTCAGCGTCGATGCGGGCGTCCCTCAGGCTCGCGCCAACGTCATGTTCGACGCCCAGACCTCCGGTGGGCTGCTGATCGCCCTCCCTGCGGACCAGGCGGAACCGCTGCTGAACGCGCTGCGCGAGAATGGCATCTCTGCTGCTGCCATCATCGGCGAGGCTATTGCCGGCGCTTCGAACCAGATCCAGGTCCTTCCATAAAAAAGGGCCGGGTCTCAAAAAAAGACCCGGCCCTTCGCAATATTGCTCGATTCCGACAGTTAGATCTTCCCGACCAGGTCCAGGCCCGGCTTTAGCGTGTTCCCACCCGGCTCCCAGTTAGCCGGACAGACCTGATCGCCGTTCTCGCGCACGAAGTTGGCGGCGTTCAGCTTGCGCAGCGCTTCCCTGGCGCTGCGGCCGATTCCCAGGTCGTGCACCTCCATGGTCTTCAGCACGCCGTCCGGATCGACGATGAAGGTGCCGCGCAGCGCCAGACCCGCATCTTCGATATACACGCCGAAAGCGCGGCTCAGCTTGCCGGTCGGGTCGGCCACCATCGGGTATTCGACCTTGCCGATTGCCTCCGAGGTATCGTGCCACGCCTTGTGCACGAAGGCGGTGTCGGTGCTGACGCTCAGGATCTCGGCGCCCAGCTTCTGGAATTCTCCGTAAAGAGCGGCGGCGTCCTCCAACTCGGTCGGGCAGACAAAGGTGAAATCGGCCGGGTAGAAGAGCAGGACCAGCCACTTGCCCTTGTAGTCCGAAAGCTTCACCTGCTTGACTTCATTTTCGTGGTAGACGTCTACCTCTAAATCTGGAATTTCCTGGTTGATCTGAATCATGTTGCTTCTCCTTGAAGGAAAATGGGTTGAAAAACTGCTGGAATTGGCGGTAAAACGCAATAATAAATGAATGTATTTTTACGCTTCCCCAACGCAAGGAGCCCTATCTGGAAATTCGCATTGCCGACCCGTTTTCTCCTCCCTGGACGGATTGCGCGTTGCCGAGTCCCAATATATTATTGGTGAACCCAGGAAAACGCCCGATCATTTCATCCGGAGAGAACCGAGCTATCGCCGCCTCAGATCACCCTCGCCTCCTCTTTTTCTCGCGCCGCTATCCTCCCTGTTTGGGCGGCATAGAGACCTATTCGTATGAACTCTACACGCGCCTCAGTCCCCGCATTCCGGTGCGCCTGGTCGCCCTGCGCCGTCAGTCCCTGCTGCACCTGGCCTGGTTTCTGCCCTATAGCCTTTTGATCGGCCTCTGGTCGCTGCTGCTCGGACGGGTCGACGTCGTCTACTTTAGCGATGGCGTGATCGGTGCTCTGGCTCCTTTTTTGCGGCCCTTTGCCCGCGGTGCCCGCTTTGTGATCACCATCCACGGCCTGGAGATGACGTACCGCAATCCGCTGGCTCGCGGTCTGATGGTCGGCGGCGCTCGCGCCTGTGATCGGGTCGTTGCCGTCAGCCAGAACACCCGCACCATCACCGCGCAGTGCGGCGTCTCCGAAGAGCAACTGATCGTCGTCTACGACGGGGTCGAGCCGATCTCTCTGTCGGCCGAGGAGGAATCCGTTCTGCGGGAGCGTTTTGAGGCGGAACACCAAATCCGCTTCGGTCGAGATCGCATTCTCCTCAACTTAGGTCGCCAGGTGCCACGCAAAGGGGTGGCCGATTTTCTGGAAAAGGGATTCCCGCTGCTCGAAGCGGACATCAAACTCCTCATCGGGGGACGCGGCCCCGAATTGGAGCGGATTCGCCAGATTGCCGATCGGCCGGAATGCCGCGAGCGCATCATCGTCCTGGGGCCCGTGCCCGAAGACGTTCTGGCCATGCTGCGCGCCAGCGCCGATCTCTTTCTCATGCCCAACGTCCGCATGGCCACCGACGTCGAGGGCTTCGGCCTGGCTCCGCTCGAAAATATGTACGCCGGCACCCCGGTGGTCGCCTTTGCCGTCGACGGTCTGGTCGAGAGCATCCGCGAGGGGGGGTATCTGATCGAATCCGGTGACTATCGGGCCTTCGTCGACCAGATTCACGCCTACTACGCCCTGTCTCCGGATGCCAGAGAGGCCAAGGAGCGGGAAGCAAGCGATTACGTCCGCCGCGAGTACGGCTGGCAGGGGACCGCTGAACAGTATCTGGAAATCTTCCAAGACAGGAGGTAACCTCTTGCACTTTACCGAACTGGACACTCCCGCTCTGGTCGTCGATCTCGACGTCCTGGAAAAGAACATCGCCGACGTGCAGGCCGCCTGTAAGCGGCTGGAGATCGACCTGAGGGTGCACACCAAGACCCACAAGACGCCTCAGATCGCCCGCATGCAGGTGGAGGGGGGCGCCATCGGCATCACCTCCCAGAAGTTGGGCGAAGCCGAGGCGATGGCCGATGGCGGTCTGGAGGATATCCTCATCCCCTACAATATTGTCGGCCACCCCAAGCTCGAGCGTCTGACCCGGCTGATCAAAAGTGGGAAGACCACTCTGACCGTCGCCGCCGACTCTTCGACCACCGTCGAGGGGCTGTCGGAGCAAGCCAGGCGGGATGATTGCACCGTGCGCGTCATCGTCGAGATGGACACCGGCAGCGGGCGCTGCGGCGCCCAGTCGCCGCAGGAGACACTCGCCCTGGCGCAGCAGATCGATTCTCTGCCCGGCCTGGAGTTCATGGGCGTCATGACCTATCCCAGCAGCGAACGGGCCCGTCCCTTTTTGGACGAAGTCCGCGCTCTGGTCAGGAGCGCCGGTTTGCCGCTGCACATCATCAGCGGCGGGGGCACCGGTTCCGAGGAGATCTCCAAATCTCTCGGCTGCACCGAAACCCGCATCGGCTCCTACGCGTACGAGGGGATGACCCGCATCGGCAGCAGCGAGGATCTGAACCCCGAGCGCTGTCCGCTGCGCCAGGTGGTGACCGTGGTCAGCACCTCCTGTCCGGGGCAGATTATCGTCGATGCCGGGCAGAAGGCGTTTACCAGCTACCCGCGCACCCCGTATGGCTACTGCCTGGAGCATCCGGAGATCTTTCTCAAGGGGATGTCGGTCGAACACGGACACGTGGACGTAACCGCATCTTCCCATAAATTCAAGGTAGGAGAGATCCTCTCCTTCATCCCCCAGCACGGTGGCATGACCACCAACCTGCACGACCGTCTCTATCCGCTGCGCAACGGCGAGATCATCGACGTCTGGTCGGTGGCGGGCCGCGGCCGATCTCAGTGAACGATTGAACTCAGCATCACCAATGAGACGATCTTCTACTGGAGATCGTCTGAATAATTCACCAACGATTGGAAGGAACGCGATGGAAGCCAAACCGCAAATATTCGACGTCGATCGGAACAACTTTGAAGAAGCCGTTCTCAAAGGTTCACAGGAACGGCTCATCGTCGTCGATTTCTGGGCACCCTGGTGCGAACCCTGCCGCACTTTGGGTCCAATCCTGGAGGGACTGGTCGCCGAGTTGGGGTCGGGAGTGGCCCTGGCCAAGGTCAACGTCGATGAGAACCAGGAGCTGGCCCAGGCCTTCCGCGTCCAGGGCATTCCGGCGGTCAAGATCGTCAAGGATGGTCAACTGGTGCAGGAGTTCACCGGCGCCCTGCCCAAGGAGCAGATAGAGGCGATCCTCCGCCCCCTGGTGCCCGCAGTGGAGAGGGAAGAGGAAGAGGACCTCCACGAACAGGCCACCCAGCTGGCCATTCTCGGAGATCTGGACGGAGCGGCCCGCCTCTACGAAAAGATCCTGGAGGAAAAGCCGGAAGAGGGTCCGGCCATTCTCGGGCTGGCCAAGATCCGCCTGCAGCAGGGAGACTTCGACGCGCTGCAGGAACTGGTCAATCTGATCGAAGAGGGGAGTCCCGAATACCAGCAGGCCCGCGCCTTGCTCAGCCAGATCGAATTCGTCAAGGTTTGCCTAGAGTGCGGAGGCCGGGCGGTCTGTGCCCAGAAGATGCTGGCCGATCCCGATAATCTCGACGCCCGCTACAGCTTCGCCTGCTGCGCTGCTGCCGAAGGGGATTTCGAGACCGCGCTCAAGGAGTGGCTGACCGTCGTCGAGCGGCAGAGCAGCTTTCGCGATGGCGCGGCCAAGGATTCCATGGTTGCCGTCTTCCATCTCCTCGGCCGCGAGAACGAGATGGTCGGCGAATACCAGCGCCGCCTCTACCAGGCGCTCTACTGAGAGATCGCCCCGAATACTCCCGGCGACCGTCTTCCCTCCGCATCAGAGAGGAGAACTGAACGATGAAAATCACCCGCATCGAGCGCACCGTCGTCTGTGTGCCCTTCCTGCCGGGCATCCTGCCGCAGCCCGAATTTGAGGAGTCGACCGCCGCCTATCCGCAGCCTCTCGGCGAGCGGCGCCACGATGTTCTGCGCTTGCACACCGACACCGGTCCAGTCGGCATCGGCATGTCTCCTCCCTACTTTGGGGACCGCGACGACGAGCCACCGGATCTTATCGGCAAAGATCCGCTCTCCTTCGAACCCCGCAGTCTGGGCGGGGGCGGCTACGCCATCGCCCTGCTCGACCTGATCGGCAAGGCGATCGACTGGCCGTTGTGCCGCATCTTCGGCGGTCGCCTGCAGGAGCGCGTTCTCATCGACTACTGGATCTCCCGCATGTCTCCCGAGGCGTCGGCCGCCGCCGCCCGGCGCGCCGCTGGAAACGGCTTCCATGGCATCAAGCTGAAGTGCAAGTGGGAGGATAACAACGTGGTCGATCGGGTCCACGCCATACACGAGGCCGCGCCTCATCTGCGCATCGTGCTCGATCCCAACGAGCGCTTCCACAATCTGGAGAACGCCCTGCACCTAGCCCGCCAGCTCGAGAGCTTCGACGTCCTCTTTGAGGATCCCTTTCCAAAGGAGGATCTGGAGCAGCACCGCCGCTTCAGACAGGAGACTTCCGTGCCGATCGCCCCGCATCTGCAGAATCCGCGTCAGGTAATCGAAGCAGTCCATCTGCAGGCGGCCGATGGCATCAATATCGGCCCCTCCGACTGGACCTTCCTCGACATGGCGCGCATCGCCGAAACCGGAGGAATCCCCGTGTGGAACGCCTCCAACGTCGATCTGGGAGTCTTCGATGCCTTTCGTCTGCACGCCTCGGCCGCCACCCCCAACTGCACCCTGGGCAGCGATCTGTGCGGCAACTTCGTCCACGAGCACAGCCTGCTCGCCCAGCCGCTGGTCGTGGATGGCTACGCGGCCGTACCCGAAGGACCGGGTCTGGGGGTGGAGTTGGACGAGGATGCCGTGGCGCGCTATGCCCTGCTCACGCAGATCTGGCCGTGAAATCCCGCCGTTGGCCGGGTGGAGACCCACGCGTCGAATCGTCCCGACCGAGCCGACATCCGCATCGGGAGTGCCATTGCGGATGTCGGTGTGGGGAATTCATCGGCTATAGCACGCGCGATGTGTTGACCTCGTCTGCCGATTTCTCACTTTACGTCGGACGTTGGATATCGGACAATTAAGAGGAGGGGATGAGCGGAATTGTCCCGCATATCCTCCTCTTTCAGCTAGCGGACTCTTGCCTTCCATCCTGCCGGATATCCCGCATGGGACCTGCTGTCCGAACCCTGTTGCTG
>Ga0233437_1000727_pt1 | contig 70349 bp, 66 predicted proteins | sample SI_122_August201_FD_182714 | JGI IMG/M metagenome (GOLD analysis project Ga0233437, IMG submission 182714) | Seawater microbial communities from Saanich Inlet, British Columbia, Canada - SI_122_August2016_200_MG | ecosystem: Environmental > Aquatic > Marine > Inlet | place: Canada: British...
TCAACGTTGCGGCAAGGCCGCTAAAGGCCAAACCGAGTACACAAATAAGGCTAATTACGAGAGCCCTTTTCATTATTGACTAACCTCCTTACGCAGTCTTAAAACTAACCATTCCATTGCTTGTGACAAGAAGCGTTGCTCTCCAGAAAGAGAGTCTTTTGCGCGTCGGGCAACCACCTCCAAATCTCAAGATTCGCCTCTCCACTAGATCTTGATCCATCATAGTACGAGGTCTGTTTGATGTCAAGTGATACGTGTCACACTCGCGGTTTTCGCCGTTTCTTGGCACCCCGTCCCCACCAGTATTACAGCCCCAAAGTAGCCAGTGCTACTCCCACAATTCCGACTAGCAAGGCCGTTAGAGAGATAAAGAAATTCGCCTGAACTCGTTTGGCAAGTGTGCTGGAATCGGAACCGGATGCCTCTTGGACTTGTATATTCAGCTGTGCGATTTCCAGCTCAGTTTGCGAGACCCGATTCTCCAACGTTGAATAGTCTGAACCTTGTGACGAACCCAATTGCGATTGGAGGATCGTAACATCATCAGACACCTTGAAGATCAGATCCTTGAGGACATTGAGATCCTCCAAGGTGACAGATTCGGGATTGTTCTGCATATACTTGATGGCACGAGAGATCATTTCTGCCGCATCATAACGATCCAGTGCTGCATCGCCATCATACACGCCTCCGGGAAGCCCGGTAATGATTCCTCGTGCAGCCAGATACTCCAGATCTGCGTATGCCCAATGATCTCTGGGGACATCTGTGAACAGTCCCCCCGTATTCGGCGGTTCAGCGTGACCGTTTCCCGTTTGACCCAATGCAGCTCCACCCAGAAGCACGATCAACCACAGACCGACCAGTAGGCTGACAAAAAGAATTCCTCGATATCGTTTCACTATTACCCCCCCATGACAGGAATTGGATCGAGTATAGGCCTCACCTCAAATCTAGTCAATGGGCTTACGTTTGCGTGCTTCGGGATGAATTGGGCATTTGGTCTGCAAGAAGACGTCGAGCACGTTCGGCCTGATCAAACACCGGTTAGGGCTCCCAAAGAGGCGAGTCAACGGCAACTCTGCGAGTTGCTTTGAGAATCCAAATGGATTCTCTAGCTAGTGTGGTAAGGAGCATGAGTGTCTTCACGCCGCTGCAACGCGAACAGCCCTGAACCGTTGTCTTTCTCAACGCCGCTTGCTCACCGACTGGATGTTCGGCACATAGTGCCGAACTCCAACGAACTGCTTCAGGAGAAGCAGTTCGCGCGCGCACCTGATCAAACACCGATTAGTACTCACCCCCAAAAGTGTCAACAGAACTGATTCTCCGCGCTTTTCTCCCCGATGCACGAATCTTGCTCCATCTCGGAAAACAGAGCCCTACACCGCAGAGATCACCCAGAGAAGGAAGTTGGAATCAATGGCGGGTTTCAACGCACGTCAAAGAATGAAAAGAGAGACAACGCGCAGACAATCGATCTCTCACAAGAACTCGGAGGGGCAAAAGGATGCTGATCATGTGGACAGGGGAATCCAGACCATCCAATTCAAGGATGAGCAGGCATTGAACTGCTTCACTCCGTGTACCCTGTGTCTTGAGGGAGTGGCAACGCAGCGCGTTGCTTGCCGAGCGGGCGAGAGATGGTGTTTGGCTAGTAGTTACTCTTGTTCACCTTCGACAGGAATGTTTGGCGGTGGAATCTTGAAGGGCCGTACTGTCGAATGGCCGCGATATGGGCCGCTGAGCCGTAGCCCTTGTGGCTGTCAAATCCATATACCTCAGCTCTCGTCGAAAGACTACACATCATGGCGTCTCTTCGAACCTTCGCAAGGATGGAAGCCGCCGCGATGTGGAATGATTTGGCATCCCCTTTCGTGATCTGTATAGAGGTGGAGAAGGCTGCCATCGCTTCTATCTCGCCAAGGGAAAGACCTCGATCAAACAACCCGATATCTGCACGGACCTCGAGTGCAGAATTGCTGCTTGAATTGGTATCGCGACCTGAACTTGGATTCAGGCTGCAACCTGGACCGTAGTCCAAGGCTGAGCTGAAGCTCAGCCGTTGATAGGCTCGTCGCGCCGCCAGACAGCAGGCACTGACAATGCCCAATCGGTCGATCTCAACTGCCGACGCAAAGCCAATACCCCATTGTGCCCCTGCCAGGATTCGCTCATACAGATGGTTGCGATTCCGTTTGGTTACTTGCTTAGAGTCGTTGAGATCGATGTAGGCCTCAAGAATGGCATCTCGGAAGTCGCCAGTCGGCGAGCACACGTCGTCCCAATCGAAATGGACGCAGGCGACTGTTACGGGTCCGGCCAGCGATCCGCGACCCGCCTCATCGAATCCAACAATCCGCGGATAGGACGGCTGATTCGCGTAACTGTCTGGTGAAGGGGCAAAGGCCAGGGACATCTGGCCGAGGTTGCCTTGAGCTGATTCTTGCTTCGAAGGACCTAGGAATGAGCGATCGAAGGACAATAGACTGCGAACACGTTCATTCCGAGGGGATGGGTTTCCAGAGCCGTCAGCGACGGTTCGCTTCATTCCCCTGAGCCGGTGTAGCCGTTCATCAGACTGAATCGGTTCAACGGCCAGACACGCAAGAAGGGTTCGCCAATGAAGTCCTTCTCATCAACAAATCCCCAATAGCGAGAATCCCATGAATTGTTGGTGTTGTCACCCAAGACAAACCAATAGCCCTCTGGCACTTCAGTGAGAGTAACGCCAAATCCCATTCGCGGATCTGTTGACGAATACGAGCGGTCAAATGCTGATCCGGTCAGTTGCACGCCGTCAACATAGATGTTGCCGCCACGAATGTGAACCGTCTGGCCGCCCACGGCAATCAGTCGTTTGACATAGCGAATACGGCGATCCCTCAGCACGATACCGAGATCCTTAAGGGATTCGACCTCTGCCGTCTTTATCCCAATAGGGATGGATGGGGTTCCACTCAACTGGAGCGTGACCTCAGTACCTTCGGGAAGCGTCTGTAGCAAAGCTTCAGCACCTGCAGAGGAGTAGATCCGCTTGCCATTTAGGGTAATCAGACGATCACCAGAAGAGACTCCAGACTCGACAAAATCCTCGTCTACAGAACGGACTAGAACCTGATCCGTGTGCCAGAAGACAACAATATCGCCAGGCGTTGGATCTCGGAAGGGGATGGATATGCCGAGCCCTCTAATACCATAGGAAATACGATCAACAAAGAACGAGTCCCGCGGTTCGATAGCAGGCACCATCGATTCCGTTGGGACATGCATACGAACCGTGATGAACGTCATCACAAGAACAGCAAGGACTCCGGCAATGGCCAAAATCTCAGTCCATTCAAGCACTTCGCGCATTACGTTGCCGGGTTGATAGCCGAGGCTTCCTGCAAGTCGCAGAATAACAGCCGGCTTCTTCTCCCGGTCTCGCGACGTCGCCTTGTCTCTCGACATGGACGGACTATCGGATGCGCCGCAAGCGCCGCATGAAATAGGGGCGCGCTTGACGGACGTTGCCTTCTTTGACTAATTCAATCCGCTCAATCTTTGGGGAATGAACGGGGAACGTTTTCTCAACGCCAATGCCTGAGGAGATCTTCCGAACGGTTACCATCTCCTGCGTGCCACCGCCGGCTCGTTTCAGCACAATCCCTTCGAACATCTGAATGCGCTCTTTCGTCCCCTCGGTAATGCGTTCGTGGATACGGACAATGTCCCCAGGCTTGAACGCTTCCCGCTCTACCAGTTGTTCTTTCTCTATTGCGCGCAGAATATCGTCCATCTGCTCCTCCTCAACACTCGTCCCGATCCCCGGCCACGCGATCCAACATGATCGCTACTGCCGCTCGAACGGACAGATGATTAAACTCACTATTTCCCATGATCGGCGGCAAGATGACGTCACAAACATCAATCAATTCCTCGGTCATTCCCCAGCCGGTCCCAAATAACAAATATACGGGTCGAGAATCGTCCTTCAACCGGTTCCGCAGCTCGTCGAATGAAACGCCCTTCTTACTCATTTCGCGAGCAGACGTTGCCACCAGAAGTGGAGACTGTCCTTCAGCATCCTCGATCCATTCTATCGTCTCTTCCAGGTCTTCGGCGATCGCGAGGTATTCCATCGCTTCGCCACGCCCGCTTGATTCCATCGCGCGCTCGCCCTCAGTCCAAAACCCGCGGATTCTCCAAGCAATCTCCTGCTGAGAAGGCAGTGGCGTCACGACAAAATAGCGATTAACGCCATACGTTCGGGCTGATCTGGCAATATCATGCACATCCATCGAGGTCGTCGAAGTGGCAACAATCTCGCCACGACGGTTCCTCATCGGAAAATGCAGAAGACCAACGTACAAATTACCCATCTTCAGTCGTTTCCTCAAGGCTCAAGCCAAGCAACTCAGGCCGGATCAGTGTCGTCTTCTTCCACGCTTGAGCTTCTCGAAACGCATCAATCTTGGCGTGATCCCCAGACAGCAGTACATCTGGGACTCGCAATCCGCGGAACTCCGGCGGCCTTGTATATTGCGGAGATCCCAGCCGTGGCTTGTCATAGAACGAATCCGATTCGATCGAATCGAACTTGCCAACCACACCTGGCGTCATGCGAGCTGTGGCTTCAACTAGAACTGCAGCTGCCACTTCGCCTCCGGCAAGAACATAGTCGCCAATGGAAATTTCCTCATCAACAAATTCAAGCACGCGCTCGTCGACCCCTTCATAGCGACCACACAGCAGAACAAGGCCATCCAATTGAGCCCAATCTGCCGCATCGCTTTGCCGGAAGAGTCTGCCTTGCGGCGAAAGAAGGATCGTGCGAATGCGAGGATTTTGTCCGTGGACACTGTCGCGATTGCTCGAGACACATTCCGCTTTGATCGATTCAATACCCCGTACGAACGGCTCTACCTTCATCAGCATACCCGCACCACCGCCGTAAGGTCGATCATCAACGACGCGATGGGGATCATCTGTATAGAAACGTAGATCATGCAGGCGAACGTCAATGACGCCGGCAGCTTGCGCTTGGCCAAGAACGCCCACTGAGAGCAGGCCGCTGAGTGCATCTGGGAAGATGGTAAGAATGTCAAAACGCATAGCGTATCAGTCGATGATCTCGACAACGACCTCTCGACCGACTCCCTCGGCCACTGTCTCTAGAAACGTTCTCAGTGCACCGATGGTTCGACCACCCTTCCCTAGAACTCGACCTCGATCTTCCTTCCCAATATGCAGAAAGAAGATGTCCACCCGCTCCGTTTCAATGCGATCGATCTTGACCGCATCGGGTTGCTCGACCAGCGAGTGGACAAGGAATTGACAAAGTCGGAAAAGCAAAGGCTCCTCCTCGCTCGCGTCCGCTAGGCTTCAGCGGCCTCCTTCTCCGGAGTCACAGACTCCGCGGCCTCAGGCTCCACGGCCTCTTCAGCTACAGCTTCAGGCGCTTCCTCAGCAACTGCAACTTCTGCTGGCTCTTCAGGGGCAGAAGCCTCTTCAGCAGCAGGAGCTTCCTCAGCAACCGCAACTTCTGCTGGCTCTTCAGGGGCAGAAGCCTCTTCAGCAGCAGGAGCTTTGGCGGCCGGCTGTTTCTTGGGCGCGTCAGGCTTCAATTCTTTGGCCTCGATTGCGACGGTTTTGCCTCGCTTCGCTGCATCCCACGCTGCCAGAACACCGGCATTGGAAAGGATGTTGCGAGCGGCTCGCGTTGGTTTGGCTCCATCGAGCAACCATTTCAACGCTGCATCTCCGTCGATTTCAAACGTTGGGGGGTTCGTCTTCGGATCGTATGGACCCAGATCGGCGACGACTTTGGCATCGCGCGGCTTGCGGCCATCAAGAACTACGACTCGGTACGAAGGCTGTCCCTTCCGTCCCACTTTCTTCAAACGAATCTTTGCTGGCATACCTCACCTCAAACTTCGTTGCCGCCTAATCGCGGGGATTCATTACGACAAACCCATCGCGTCAAGCGGGTTTTTTCCTTTGTTTCGGCGTCCGCCGATCATCTTCAATGCCCGTTTGGCCTCTGAAAAACGTGCCAAAACACGGTTAACATCCCGAACCTGGGTTCCGCTTCCACGGGCTATGCGCTTCTTTCGACTACCCCCGATTATAGAGGGGTTCAGGCGTTCTTCCAGGGTCATCGATCTCATGATAGCCATCGCACGTTTTGTCTCGCTCTCATCTTCAGTTCCTGCCGCATTTTTCAGCTTCGAGGCTCCTGGGAGCTTGTCAATGATCGATGACAGCGGACCCATTTTTTGCATCTCTTCAAGCTGTTCGAGGAAGTCTTGGAGGGAAAATTGGTTCTTCTTTAGCCGCTCAACAAGGCCCGCTGCTTTGTCTTGGTCGAGCGTTTGTTCTGCCTGTTCGATCAATGTTAGAACATCGCCCATGCCCAAAATCCGATCGGCCATTCGCTCGGGATGGAAGGGCTCCAATCCATCAAGCTTCTCCCCCACGCCGACAAACTTCACCGGACAGTCAGAGAGATGGCGAATCGAAAGAGCTGCGCCACCTCGTGCATCGCCATCCAACTTGGTAAGGATCACACCTGTCAGTCCCAATTGATCATGGAATGCCGAGGCGATGTTCACAGCTTCTTGCCCTGTCATTGCATCTGCTACAAGAAGGATCTCTGAAGGCTTGGCTACACGCGCAATCTCATCAACTTCGGCCATCATCGCCTCGTCGATCTGTAGACGTCCCGCAGTGTCTACGATGACCACGTCACGCAGCTGGGTCTCCGCAAAATCCAGCCCGCGAGTCACGATTTCCACTGGCTTGGCGCCTGCCAGTGAAAAGACGGGCACATCCGCATCCTTACCTAAGGTTTGCAGCTGATCTACTGCCGCAGGGCGATAGGTATCTGCTGCGACAAGCAAGGGCTTGCGGCCGTCCTTCACCAGGCGGAGTGCCAGTTTGGCTGCGCTCGTCGTCTTTCCTGATCCTTGCAGGCCCACCATGAGCACAACGGCCGGCGAACGCGAGAGATCCAGGGGCTCTCGCTCACCACCCATGGTCGCTGTGAGTTCGTCACGAACAATCTTGACGACCTGCTGCCCTGGTGTCAGGCTACCCAGAACCTCTTCGCCGATGGCTCTCGCCTTGATACGTTCCGTGAGGTCCTTGACGACCTTGTAGTGAACATCAGCTTCCAGAAGGGCGAGGCGGATTTCTCGCAATCCGGCAGTGACATCGGCTTCGGACAGCGTGCCCTTGCCTCTCAGTTTTGAGAACAAGTCTGTCAGCTTGTTGGTTAGGCTATCAAACATATTCTTCTCTCCTGCTCTTGCGAACGCGAATCCTTCTGGATTCGCGAACACTTCGTGTTCGTTGGAGAAAACGGCATCGCCGTTTCTCCAGTGGATGAGCCTATAAACTTTGTCTTGCGAATCCTTCGGATTCGCTGGCGAAACGGCATGGCCGCTTCTCTACATATGTCGTCTCCATGCCAATCCTATGGGTTCGGCTAACTCTGGGGGAAATGCTGCTCTAAGAACGCCGTCGTCACATCACCTGCACGAAACACCGGATGTCGAATAATCTCCATTAGCAGCGGCGTTGTCGTTCGGATCCCCGAGAGCTGCAATCGCTCTAGAGAGGTTCCCATACGGACAATCGCTTCGTCGCGCGTCTCTCCCCACGCAATAAGCTTGCCAATGAGTGAATCGTAGTGGGGCAGCACCTTCATTCCTTGATACAGGGCCGAATCAAATCGGATTCCGTTTCCACCTGGCAGTTGCTCTATTCCAACAGTTCCGCAACAGGGCATGAACCCATTGTCAGGATCCTCGGCATTGATACGACATTCAATGGCATGTCCGCGGAACGGAATCTCTGCTTGTTCATGGGAAAGCGGTTCGCCAAGAGCAACGCGAATCTGCTCCTTGATCAGATTGAGGCCGCAGGTCATCTCTGACACCGAGTGCTCGACTTGAATACGAGCATTCATCTCGATGAAGTAGAAGCCGTTGTCAGGTGCTACGACAAACTCGACAGTGCCTGCGTTTCGGTATCCGACGGCACGAGACGCGTTAACAGCTGCTTCCCAGATTGCTTCGCGCGTCTCCTGCGGGAGGTTGGGAGCCGGTGTTTCTTCAATGAGTTTCTGATGTCGGCGCTGGATTGAGCATTCCCTCTCTCCAAGATGAATCACGTTGCCGGCACCGTCTGCCATGATCTGAACCTCAATATGGCGCGGATTTGGGAGAGCCTTCTCCAGATACAGATCGCTGCTACCCGTCGCAACACGAGCCTCTTCGGCAGCAGCAGAAAGTTTGGAGAGAAACTCGCTCGGGTCATCCACCCATCGCATGCCGCGTCCGCCTCCGCCGTAAACGGATTTGATCAACACGGGATACCCCATGCCTTCGGCTGCGGCCACTTGCTCATCAGCTGTCTCAGGCATGGGCATCCCGGGAAGAACAGGCACACCCATCTCGGCCACGGCAAGACGTGCAGCGACTTTATCGCCAAGCAACTCCATCACAGCACACGAAGGGCCAATGAACGTCAGATTATGATCTTCACAGACCTCAACGAAGTGCGGATTCTCAGCAAGAAAGCCATATCCGGGATGGATGGCGCCAGCACCATTGAGTTCAGCCGCAGAGATAATGGCCGCGATGTTTAGATAGCTTCTTGCAGGCTCGGCGGGACCGATACAAATGGCCCGATCAGCGAGTCGAAGGTAGGGCATGTCAGCATCTGCTTCTGAATAGGCAACAATGGACCGTAAGCCTAGCTCCCGGCACGCCTCTATGACACGCAGCGCGATCTCGCCGCGATTGGCAATAAGAACGGCATCAAAGCTCATAGCTTCTCGAAAACAAACAAAGGCTGTCCGAATTCCACCACAGCCCCATCATCCAACAGCGCTTGGCGCACAATGCCCGGGGCTTCGGCCTTGATCTCGTTCATCACCTTCATCGCTTCGATAATGCAAACCGTATCTCCGGCTTGAACCGTGCCACCTGTGGCCACGAAAGGCTCGTCATCGGGTGAAGGTCTTCGATAGAACGTTCCCACTAAAGGAGCCGTCAATTGAAATTCCCGGTCAGGCAACTCCGGCGGCGTAGGCTGTGCTATTGCTTCGTCAATCGGTGCTTGCTGGGCTTGTTGAATGGGCGCTCCCTGAAGAAGTCGTTTGACAGTCACACGCTGATCCCCATCTGAAACCGTAATTTCCGTCAATCCTTCTTGCTTGAGCAGCCGTATAATGTCTTTCAGTTCTTGCATGTCCATAGAGTGCCTCCTCAACAACGACCATTGTACTAGCTGGTGAGTACGGGCAACAATTGATCTCAAGTTGTTGCACTGGGGCGCCGTCCACCTATAATACGAATTCGTGAGGTGAACCTGACTGTGCAAATAAGCGCACAATTTGCGCTGCTCGCTTTCTTGATCGTGGCATCCGCCTACTTCTCAAGTACTGAGACGGCGTTGACATCATTGGCAAGAGGGCGGTTGCGTTACTTAATCAACAACCATCCCAAGAAGAAACGCGGCTTGACGTTGTTGCTCGAAGAGCCAAATGATCTCATTACCGCGCTACTTGTTCTCAATAACCTCGCCAACGTCATGGCCAGTTCGGTCATGACCTTGGTCGTCATTCAACTACTGCCGGATCTATCCGTTACATTGAAGGGGTTAATTGCAACAAGTGTCATGACCGTTTCGCTCCTTATTTTCGGCGAGATTACGCCGAAGACTTTTGCCAATCACAACGCGGAGAGGCTCACACTGTGGACGATCAATCAGGTATATGCGATGACACGAGTGCTACGCCCGCTGATCTTTGTCTTCCGCGGCATTGCCCACGGCGTCGGCAAGTTGTTTGGCGTCGATTTGTCAGAAAAGGAACCCCTTGAGGTTTCAGACGAGCAAATCGAAACGTTGATTGATGCCTCCCAGGAGTCTGGCCTTCTTGACGAAGCTGGAGGCGAGATGATTCGTCGCATCCTCGATTTTGATGAGATGACAGCCGAGCAAGTCATGGTTCCTCGCCCCGATGTTCAGGCGATTGAGATCAACACGCCAGCCAAGGAAGCGCGTGATTTCGTGACTCAAGATGGTCACTCGCGATTCCCCATTTACGACGATGTACCTGACAACGTCACAGGGACGCTGTATGCCAAGGACTTGTTGGTCTGTGATTTTGATGATCCCGACATGAACCTTAAGCAGCTCCAACGCCCCGCCTACTACGCGCCGACCACACAACCCATCAATCTTCTTCTGCGTGAGTTCCAGCGGCAGAAAGTGCACATGGCCGTAGTGATCGACGAGTTCGGAGGCATGGCTGGAATCGTCACCATCGAGGATATCCTTGAAGAGATCGTCGGCGAGATTGAGGACGAATACGATCGACCGACTGCGTTGGCAAAACAGTTGTCCGATGATGAAGCCCTGATCAACGCTGATACGGCTGTTCATGACCTCAACCGCACCATGGATATCGAGCTTCCTGAAGACGAAGGCGTAACCATTAACGGATTGATTCAGAACCGAGTTGGCTCAATGGCCAAACAAGGGGATCAAGTGGAAATTGGTCCAGTAACGCTGATCGTTGAACGCGCATCTGACCGAGAAATCATTACGGCACGCGTCATCGTCGATCGATCCTTTGAGCCTGACGAGTCAGAAACCTAGACGAAGCCTCACGGGAGACATCATGCGCACGTCGTCCTTTGCTCTTGTCCTGCTATTGACCTGCATTGCACCATTCATCGTTTGTGGGACTAGCGTACCCTTAGGTTCGTCACAGAGTGAATCCGCCTACACATTGGACGTTGTCTACGATGCTGACACACGCACAATCGAGGGAACGTTCGAGCTTCAGTTCACCCCGGAGACAGAGACTGCCTACTTCTCACTGCTGGCGAATCTAGATGCAATTGCCAATCCATACGTGTCTCCTCGGCAGCAAGATGGTGTGTATCCGTACGGGTTCGAACCATCTCGCATTACCGTTCTGAGCATGGAAAACATCACAGACAGGGAGGCAGAGGCCGTCCCATTTCGCACCCTCGCCATGCCTCCTTCATGGCAAACCTACTCGCTAGAACATACAGTGCTGGCCGTTGATTTATCGGATGTGGACGGGCAGTCACCGATCGCTCTCCGCTGTCGCTTCATCACAGAAGCGCCACGCACAACTTTGGGAGATCAAGGCATTACTAATGGCATTCTTACGTGGCGGTTCGGCTGGTTCCCCATGCTATTCCCCGAGCAATCGCTCATCGTAGAACAGGCGGGAGTCATTGGCTATGACGCCGTCATAGGTTATGAAGGGAAGGACTCTCTCCCTCTCGTGTTCCCGTGGGCTCAGCTTTCAGCTACCATCACAATTCCTTCGGATTCAATCCTTATCATGGGTGCAGATCACGTCGAGGAACTGGACCCGATCATTGCATCAGCTGACGAAAGCACAGATGGCAGCGGCGAGTCTACCCCATTAACTCACAGCTACGACGTCCGTAATGATTCCCCCAGCCGCTCGCTGGCATTAACGATCGGCTCTGACTACGAAAGCTATCGGCTGGAAAGCACAACGTCTGTTGAAGTGTTCTATCTCCCGCATCATGAAGGTGACGCGCGACTCATTGCCACTCTCGCAGTTGACATCCTGGCCGACTATGTCGCCCGCTACGGCCCCTATCCGCGATCCTCTCTCACCATTGTTGAGAATCCAACACCACACGGACAGGCGTTTGCTGCTGATGGCATCGTCTGGTTATCGACGCGCTTCTTCACCCATCGCGACGTATTGTTTCCCGGCGCGCTCAATCGAGTTATCGAGTTCGTGTTGGCTCACGAAATCGCTCACCAGTGGGTTGGTCTGGGAACAGGCATCGACCTCGACGCAGAGGCGTGGCTTTCTGAAGGCCTAGCACAGCACCTTTCTGTACGCTATTTCGAGGATCAATACGGGTCCTTTGAACCCAATGTGTTTGCACCTCAAGTGCCAGGAATCGTAGGAGATTTCGTCAAACAGCAATGGGGCTTCTTCAATCTGCGAGAACACTTCGTGGAGCTGCCCTACTTGCTATCCACTCGCGCAGGATTCGACGAAGAGCTGATCAAAGCCACCAAGAATGTGCAATTCGGAAATGCCGAATCCGTACGACTCTATGACAAGGGCTATCTCGTAGCGCGGGCCATGGCAGCAAAGATCGGCTTCGAAGCCTTTGAACAGGCTCTCGCCCGTGCAATCGTCGAGCGACGCGCCGACCTGTTGGATGCACGAAGCTTCCAGGCTCTGCTCGAAGAGGAATCGGGGCAATCGCTCGGTGAGTTCTTCGATTTCTGGGTGTTCGGCCCGGGTTCAGCAGACTACTCGATTCGCATTCTGGATCGAGGTGTCGAAGACGGTGTTCACACAACGCGCGTATCTGTAGCTCGAGAAGGGGGAGTTGCTCAGCCCGTGACGGTCGAGGCAACCATGCAGTCCGAGGGGACCGTTCAGCAAGAATGGGATGGCATCGATGAGAGCACCATACTCGAATTCACAACACCCACAATTGTGGCCAGCGTTGCCATTGATCCAGATCACAATATCCCTGACACAGACCGGCTAAACAACCATGCGCCCGCCAAGATTGTCGGCGCAGTCAACGAGAATGTTTTCCCGCTAGATGCCTATGTATTGGCACCAGATCAGGCAACAGGCGGCGTTATCTTCTCGCACCTTGATCGACTGCGGATTGCAGTCAGCCAGTCAGCAGCTTCTGCGTCAATCAAGCTTGAGCGAAACCATCAGCTATCGATCGCAACATCATTTGCCACTTCGCAGCCAACTGGCCACATCGCCTATACCTATACAAGCTACGAGCAACCGGAAACCGGCTCGGCAGCCACCTATTGGGAACCCACCTACGCGTTCACTGTAACGGGGCTGAGGTTCCTTGCTGATGGACAACCGGCGGTCGCACTCATGTTCTCAGCCACACATCTACCTTCGATTGCCAGTTCTGGCATGCAATCGATCATGCTCAGACTGACACCCCAAGGCATGGGACAGGTAGAGCTGTTCGCTCAATACGATGGCAGGATCGTCCCAGGCGTCTATCTGATAGGAACTGCGCGAATTGGGACCTCAAGCGGAATCGTTCCACAGCCACTGCAGTTTGGCGTTGCCGAATTGAACAGCATCGTGATCCCGCCATCAAACCATATCGCTGCATCCAAGGTCGCTCTTGAACTGCCCTCGCCGAACGGTCTTCCCTACAGCCTGTTCCATTTGGCGATGATGGATCGTGCCCGCTCAAGGCTGTTTGTCACGGTTGGTGCAGGTTGGACAACCCCTGATGAATTCGGTACAACCTCCCCCAGCATAGAGGCTGGAATGGAGCAAATTTTCGAGCTATCCACGCTCGGTGGCCTCATCTCCTTGACAGCCCAGATCGGTGTCGCAACGCCGATCCTTGGTGAGGGAGTCACCACCCTCTACGGAAGGATTAGGTTCTAGGGCTTGTGAGGAGGAAGAATCCATGAAGGTGCCATGCCGTTGGTTGGCGGACTACGTAGAGATAGAGGTCACAGAGAAATCCATCGATCACTTGGCACAGCGATTGACGCTGGCCGGATTGGAAGTCGAAGGCATTGAAGAGACGGGCAGCCTAAGTGGTGCTGTCGTTGGTTTCGTTGATACATGCCAACCCCTGCCAGATTCCGATCATCTCAGCCTCTGCACCGTTAACCTAGGAACCGAAACTGTCGAGATTGTTTGTGGGGCTCCCAATGTCACCGCAGGCATGACAGTTCCTGTGGTCACTTCTGGAGGCACACTCCCCGGTGGATTCACCATCGAACAGCGGAAAATTCGTGGTCAGGTTTCCAATGGCATGATTTGCTCAAAAGCAGAGCTCGGATTGGAACCCAAGTCTGAGGGCATTTGGGATCTTCCCGTCGAGCTTGGCCTCGCTGTGGGTACAGACCTTACAGAGATATTCGAGTACGACGACTACATTCTCGATATCAAGGTCCCATCCAATCGCCCTGACTGCGCATCGATTTATGGTATCGCGCGCGAAGTCGCGGCAATTCTTGATCGCCCGCTAGCTGACCTAGACACATCCGTGGAGGCCACGCTTCCTCCTGTGGCCGAGTCTGTGAGGATTGAAATCGAGGACGCGAAGGATACGCCCCGCTATACAGCTGTACTGATGGACGGCATTTCCATTGGACCTTCCCCTCTTCGTACGCAGCATCGTTTGATCAAAGCAGGCATGCGTCCGCTATCTAATGTCGTTGATGCAACCAATCTGGTGATGCTCGAATTGGGGCATCCGCTACACCCATTTGACGCTGATTTGGTGCACGAGCCCATCATCATTCGCCGTGCACTTGAGGGCGAAGCCTTCCGAACACTCGACGCCATAGACCACAAGCTTTCCTCAGACGTATTGATGATCGGTGATCAGAACGGCGGCGTTGCTCTTGCCGGTGTCATGGGCGGAGAGCGCTCGGAGATTCGACCAGAAACATCGCGCGTGCTCTTGGAAATTGCTTCATTCTTCGGGTACCGCATCCGTATGTCTGCTCGCTCAGTCAGCCTTCGCTCTGAAGCGTCGTCACGATTCGAGCGTGATCTGAATCCTGAAACCATTCCGTTCGTTGCAGCACGCGCAACCCATATCATTCAACAGATGACAGGTTGCCAGGTGCATAGCGGATTGGCTGATGCCTATCCAGCAACTGTCGAGAGTCATAGTCTTCAACTGCGACCTGAACGCGCTGTCGCCGTGCTGGGAATCGATGTCGATCAACGTGCCTGTCTGGAGATTTTGTCTCGCCTAGGCATCACGGCCCAAGCAGAAGGTGAAGCTATTCGTGTTGAGGTTCCAGCACATCGCCGAGATTTGGAGCGCGAAGCTGACGTAATCGAGGATATCGGCCGTATCTATGGCTACGATCGTCTCGCCTCCAGTTCGCCATCTCCCTCACTGAGGATTGGGCGCAAGGATCGTATTGAGCGCGATAAGGACCGAGTACGAGACGCTCTTGTCGGGCAAGGGATGATCGAAGTCATTACCGACGGATTCGACAATCAAATCTGGCGTGAGCGCATTAGCCAACCTGCTGATGATCTCGTCCAAATCAGCAATCCTATGACGCAGGGACAATCAGCCCTTCGCAACAGTCTGTTACCCGACTTGTTGTCTGTCGTTGAGACCAACCTCAGCCAGGGCGTCGATGGTGGCATGATTTTCGAGTGGGGCCGCATCTTCTCCCAATCCGGAGGAGAACAAGAGACGCTCGGTGGCGCCTTGTTCGGGCGCACGGGCATCGCGCTGCATGGCAAGGAAATGATCAGCTTGCCATTGGCAAAGGGAATTCTCGATGACCTGTTCAAGAGGCTGAAACTATGGGGCCTAGTAATCGTTCCTGAGGAGACACCTTCATTCTTGCATCCGTCTCAAAGCGCTTGGTTCGAGCAAGCCGGTGTGCGTATCGGATTCATGGGCGCTCTCGATCCATCCTTGATCGAGCACTTCGCAATCCAGGTTCCCATTGTACTGTTCGAGTTCTCGGGAGCTGCCATTACTGCTGAGACAGAACGAGCCATTCGATACAAGAAGGTCTCGACATTCCCTCAATCCAAACGCGACCTGTCTGTTTCAGCACCCAGAGCGCTCCCTGAGGCGACGATTCGCAAGATTCTTCTCAAGCAGAAGGCCGTGACATCCGCTTTGCTCTATGATTTGTATGAGGGCGAACAAATCGCATCAGATCGAAAGTCATTGACCTACGAACTGTCCTTCCGAGCATCAGACCGTACATTGACAGATGCTGAAGTTTCGTCGTCTATTGCCAAAATTGCCAAGGAACTTGAAGCCTTGGACGTTCATTTGCGAACCTAATGAACAAGACAATCATTGCACACACGTCAATGGAAATGGAGGAGATCGGCATCGAGCTGGCCTCTATCCTGACTGACGGTATGGTGGTGTCGTTGGTGGGTCCCCTAGGATCAGGCAAGACGACGCTCTCAAAAGGCATTGCCAAGGGATTGCTTATCACTGACGTGGTCGTTTCGCCTAGCTATATGATCGCCCGCGAGTATCAAGGACGGATACCGCTGCATCACATCGACGCCTATCGTGTCTCCACACTGGAGGAGCTGGCCGAAGTTGGCTTGGACGACTATCTGCCACCAGAGTCTGGTGTCAGTGTCGTAGAGTGGCCCGATCGCATTGATGGGCTGGTCGAAATCAGCACGATCCAGGTCGTCATAGAGCTGCTTGATGATGAGGATCGGCGCGTCAGCATTTCCAAACGCTAGCAACGAAAGTCTATGAATCAGCCGTAAACCAACGCCCCGGAATGGCCGTTTCGCACTCAGGACAGATTCCCTCATTAAGCCGAATTTCTTTGGCAAAGAATCCAGCACGCTCAATGACCATGGTCCCGCATGTCGGGCAATGGGTAGACTCGCCCTCACCCGGCAGATTGCCGACATATACAAACTGAAGTCCTACATCTCGGCCAATATCCCGGGCCTTCCGTAGCGTCTCAATCGGCGTGGCATCACAATCCGCCATCCGGTGAGCTGGAAAGAATCGACTCACATGCCAAGGGATGTCCGGAGAAATGCCTCGAATTGCTTCTGCCGTCCACCTCAATTCGTCATCTGAGTCATTGACCCCGGGGATGACCAGTGTCGTTACCTCTACCCAAACACCAGCACGAACGAGCCGCTCGATCGAATTTAACACGGGCCGTACAGTGCCGCCGATGATCTCGTGGTACATGTCATCCGAGATGCCCTTGAGATCGATATTCGCTCCATCAAGAAGGGGAACAATGAGAGCAGCCGCCTCAGCCGTGAAGTACCCGTTGCTTACCCAGACATTGGTCAGCCCTGCTTCGCGGGCCAGCTTCATAACGTCTAGCACGTACTCAATGGCAATCGTCGGCTCAGTGTAGGTGTAGGCGATCGAGTGGCAACCAGACTCCACAGCCTCCTCAACGATTGCCGAGGCTGGCACACAATCGCCCACGATCTGCCCTGCATGGTCGCGAGGGTATTGGGAGATATGGTTGTTCTGGCAATGCAGGCATGTGAAGTTGCATCCCACCGTAGCGATGGAGTAGGAACGGGTCCCTGGATAGAAATGAAACATCGGTTTCTTTTCGATGGGATCTACAGCCTGGGTTACGACACGCTCATAAACCAGACTCACCAGCGTTCCCTCATCGTTCTGCCGTACTTGGCAGATGCCGCGATCTCCATCTGTAATAGTGCAGCAATGAGAACAGAGCCGACAGTGTACGCGTCCTTCAGTAATCCGGTCGTACAGCAAGGCTTCATGCATCGTTCTCACCGCAGCATGCTAGCACACCGGTTGTGAAGAAGAAACCCTTTGCTCATCGCCATCTGTAACGTACCATCATCGCCATGTCCATTCTGCAAATTGAACAGTTGAGCAAGGCATTTGCTGTCGACATCTTGTTCGATCCATTCTCGACCCAGGTATCGCCTGGTGATCGCATTGCGCTGATTGGTGACAACGGTGTTGGTAAGTCGACGTTGCTCAAGATTATTGCCGGTGAAGAGAGACCTTCTGAAGGAGCCGTACGGCTTATTGGCAGTGTCCGAACCGGGTATCTATCGCAGACCGTGCGACTACAAGGCGAAGGAACGTTGAGAGAAGCCATGGACAGTCCATTCGCTCATCTTCATGAGATGGAACGCGAATTGAGACGGCTGGAACACGTCATCGCAGATGGCGCGCATGATACTGAATCATTGCATCGATATGACGATTTGTTGCATGAATATGAACGCTCGGGAGGGTACGAGATTGAAGCACGTATTCGATCCGCGCTCATTGGCGTCGGATTTACAATCGACCAATTCGACACCCCCCTTCGTGTCCTTTCTGGGGGAGAAGAGGCGCGCGCTGCATTGGCTCGAGTGCTCTTAGAAGCGCCGGACCTCCTCATGCTTGACGAACCGACCAATCATCTCGATTTTGCCGCCCTGGACTGGCTGGAAGATACGCTTCTCCAATTCTCTGGCGCACTCATTCTCGTATCGCACGATCGTCATCTACTCGATCGTGTAGCCAACCGAACGTGGGACATGGCTTTTGAAGAAGTCACTGTTTACGCAGGCGGCTACACCAAATCGCGAGCTCAGCGCGATGCCGACCGGACTCGTCGAATGTCTGCGTACGAAGATCAAGAGGAGACCATCGAGAAGTACAAGGATTTTGTGCGCAGACACAAGGCAGGACAGAAGGTTCGCCAGGCCAAGGATCGCGAGAGAAAGCTGGAGCGGATTGAAAAGACGCGCATCGAGCGTCCAAAGGATGCGAAGAGAATCTCGCTTCAAATCAATATGTCAGCGCCACCTGGAAAGAAGGTGTTCTCGGCTCGCAATCTTGCCATCGGCTACGATCAGCCCCTGTTCACAGTTCCAGAGGCTGATATCTATCGTGAGGAGAAGGTCGCCATCATCGGGCCCAATGGATGCGGAAAGACAACGCTGCTCAACACGATCATTGGCGAGCATCCACCTCTGTCTGGAACCTGTGAGTTGGGACACAATGTCAGATACGCCACGTTTAGTCAACGACAAGAAGGATTGCATGGCCGAGACCGAGTGATTGACGCCGTACTGTCTCGGGCATCCCTGACCATTTCTGAAGCACGTGGACTGCTGGGTAGGTTTCTCTTCTCAGGAGATGAGGTCGACAAGAAGATGGATGCGCTGTCTGGTGGCGAGAGAAGCCGGGTCGCACTTGCTCTTCTGTCTCTCATTGATGGAAACTTGCTACTGCTTGACGAGCCCACCAACCATCTCGACTTAGCTAGTCAGGAGATCCTTGAACGCGCCGTCCTGCACTATCCTGGCACGGTTCTTCTCGTTTCTCATGATAGAGCCCTCTTGGAAGCTGTTACGACTCAAGTGTGGGTCATCGAGGGTGGAAAAGTGCACGTTCATGCCTATGGATACACCGAGTATCGCAGACGACACAATGAAGCGACAGCACAAGGGAAGAAGGCGATCGTCGCAAGTATCCCGTCATCCAAACCGGTTACCAGCAAGCCCAAGAGTTCCGCTGTGTCTCTGCGCGACATCGAGGCCAACCGCCAGACACTTGAGATGGAGATCGAGGCACTGGAACAGAAGACCCAAGACATCGAGCAGTTTTTGGTCGCAGCGAGCGGAGACGGAGATGCTTCACGGATTTCGGAATTAGGCATTGAACACAAGCAAATTCAGGATGCACTCGCAGCAAAGTACGATGCGTGGAATGCGTTCTCCGATGCATAGAAAGGATGGCAATCGTGTCAGTCAGTGACCGCGTTAGACAGCTCAGAGCAGCCGTTCCGTCTCATGTCGAGTTGGTCGCTGCCGCCAAGACACGGACATCTGAAACCGTTCGTGAGGCCATCGATGCAGGCGTTCGTGTCATCGGACACAACTACGTGCAAGAAGCGCAAGCGATGATCGAGCACGTGGGGCGTGACGCTGCTTCCTGGACGATGATTGGGCATCTGCAACGCAACAAGGTCAAGAGTGCCGTTCAGCTGTTCGATAGCATTCAGACCGTCGATTCACTCCGTCTGGCTGAGATCATCGACAGGGAGTGCCGCAAAATCGGACGCACCATGCCCATCCTTATTGAGATCAATGCAGATCGCGAAGCGCAAAAAGCGGGCGTCTTCCCCGAAGACGCGGAAGATCTAATCCGTGCAATCTCTCAACTTGAATCGATTCGCGTAAATGGGCTGATGACCATGGGCGCCTTCACCAGTATTCCAGAGGACCTACGTCCTACATTCCGTGAAACCAAGATCCTGTTTGATCGCCTCGCCCAATCCGATATCTCAGGCGTGTCCATGGCCGTTCTGTCCATGGGCATGAGCGCTTCGCACGAAGTCGCGATTGAAGAAGGATCAACCATGGTTCGCCTAGGGACAACCCTATTTGGACCGCGGATCTAGTCGCTGCTCTCCTCGCTCTCTACTAGGCTCGAAGCGTCGAATACGATATGCCGCCAGGTTTGTACAATCCCTGAAGGCACGTTGTCGATCACTTCCTCGTAGGTACTCACAACACATTCAGGATGGTTGGTCCAATACCGCCATTCACCAGTATCTGTCGTGCCTGCTGATTCTGTTGGAGCGGGAAATCGAATGTCAATCGTATGCTGCTCGCCTAGATTCCACAGCCCAAGCTCAATCTGTGAGTAGCCAATCTCAATAGCCCCTTCGCCAGGTGTTCGCCGCCCTGACCCCTTCGCGGCCTCTCCTGAAGAGGCATAGATCTCCAGATCTCGAATCGCTTGAGACAGGCCAGAGGCAGTCGCTGGATACACTTCGCCCCACGGATGGTGCTCCCGCCATAACCCGGGTTGCTGCCAGTCCCAGTCCTCATGCAAGAAGGGTTCAGATGCTGCCGAGAAGAAGGCAGGAAGAAGTGAGTCGCCATATCCGGCTCCCAAATACCCCGTCTCTCGATATGTATTCGACCCCCCGTTGGTACTGAATCCAAACCAGGTTCCTTCATCGCCATCCGTCGATAGCCAGAATTGTGCAGATCCAACGCGTGCACGTGCTGGGATATGTAGAGCGCGCAACAGCGCCGCCGACAACCACGAGTGCTCAATACAGATGCCCGTCTTCTCAACCAACAGTTCTGTGGGTCGATATAGCCAGTCATAAAAACTGCGTCCCCAGCACCATCCGCCCTCTTGGATCGTCTGCCAGATACCACTGGTGACGTTCATGTAGGGTTGGCGGTTCCCGTAGACAGCGTCATGGTTAACATTCGTGCTGATCCAGGAGAATACAGCCCAGGCGACAGCAGCCGCATTCTCGCGATCAGCCAACGGGACTGACCCTAGAATGTCATCAGCAAGAGCGCGAATGATCGGGTCATCTGAGGTTACAAAGTCATCCGCAGAGAGATAGGGCTGAATGGATTCTGGATAATCCTCGATCGCATCATATCGAGGGGCATAATCAGGAAGGAGGATCTTCTCCTGAACATGGGATTCGGCAATGTATCCATACCCGACCTTGAGCGTATCGATAGGATTTGATCCGGCCTCCATCAGAAAGTTGACTTCCACGGACTGATCGGCAACAACATCAATATCCCCTTGAGGCTGAGAAACATGGCCATCTTTCTCTGCAATGGCAATATAGCGAGGATGGGTCGCAGGAATTTCCGTCAGCTGATAGTTGCCTTCGGCATCCGTTGTGGTCTCAATGACCTGATCCCACGGGTCGCCCCACAGATACACGAGAACGCCGGCCAAGGGCTCACCCTCTGAATGGACGCGTCCATGGATTGATCCAATGGGAGCAGGGGAGAAGGCGATATCGTCAATCCACAATGTGCCCGATCCTTCAAGATATCCATTGATCTCTGCCGTTGTTGCCCCCTCAGGAGCGCGCACAATCATTCGGGCGGGATAATCGAGCTCGAAGCCTCGTGAGCCTCCGTCATGACGTGCAAGCTCGACAAATTCCAGCATCTGATTCCCAGCATCTCTGAACACGATCTGCAAATGGGCATCTGATCGGGGATGAAGCTCAGCAAAAGCCACGTACCCAGAAATCTCGTAGACAGCGCCAGCATTAACGGAAACCGTTTGAGACCAAATTCCTCGTTTTGTTCCTTCGATGTCTATGCGCAAGGAACGGGTGCCTTGGTGAGCAATGGCATCATCCCAGGCGAACCCGATCGTTCCATCTCCGCCTGGCAATGTGACAGGTCGCCATTCATGGGGCCGATCGCCCGCACCCGATTCCATGCCTGCATTCGTCAGAAGATTGCCCGCATCCTCCGCGGGCGGAATCGGCGAAATCGTGTATGAAGGGACGAATAGCGCGAGTAGCAGCACTCCCCCTAGAAATCCGACCCATGCTTTCTGCCTCATGCCAGCCTCCTCGACCTTGTTGACCCATGTACGAACATCCGTGCTGTTGGTTTCGTTCGCGCAACAGCCCCCCTGGCCTACCGAATGCCTGAGAGCCCCGTGCCCCCTATTCTCTGGCTTAGCGAATAACGGAGACGAATCCGCAACGAATTACTCGTAGGATACATCACGGAATGGAGGGATCATGAAGGTCGTCGTGTTCCACGGTAGTGCACACCGAAGCGGGGATACCGATACGCTGGCCCAACACTTTCTTCAAGGAATGGATCAGTCCGGTCCTCATGCGGTCACCCATTTCACGCCCATCGACATGGATATCGCGCATTGCCGTGCGTGCATGAAGTGCGTGCGGCATCCGACATGCGTCATTCAGGATGACATGCAAGCTGTCTATCCGGCATTGAAGGATGCAGATGTGGTTGTTCTGGCTACACCCATGTTCTGGGGCTACATGACCTCGCAGCTCAAGACACTATTCGATCGCCTCGAAGCCGTGATCTCCACCGAATACTTCGGGGACAAGGACTTCGTGCTATTGATTGGGTATCGACAGTACTACGGATCCATGATCGAGTGGCTGAAGAGGATCACCCAATTCTCAGGAAGTCGCTGTCATGCGATCGCCTGCCAGACCTTTGACATAGAGTCAGGCAAAGACCGCCCGATTCACCAAATGCCGCAGAAGCTGTCCGAGGCGTTTGATCTGGGGCAACGGCTTTCCCAACCAAGGCTTCCACTCTGAACGACTTTTGAAGACTCCCTGGGCGCTACTGGGGAATCTCCGTTCTGACCACACCTGAACACTTGCAGGAAATGCCAATATCGTCCTTGCGAGGATAGCATCGATTCTTGGACACACAGGCAGCAGCTGGCTGGATGCCATCACGCAGACGGTTGGGCAGATCGGGCTCACAGATCAATGGGCGACACATGGAGATGAATTGAGCGTCGCCCGAAGCCAAGACGTCCTCCATTGTTGCGAGAGATCGCATTCCACCAACAAGAATGATGGGAAGCTCGGCAACCTTCTGTGCTGCCTGAGCCCAGAATCGAAACATCGCTTCATTCTTCCCAGGAGCAATGTCTGACGCCATGTTGAAGGCGCCTGTATCAGCCAGCCCTCCAGAGATTTCAATAGCATCAAGGCCCATGCTTGGCAATTGTCGGATGACCTCTACGCCCTCTTCAAGAGACAATCCTTCAATCGATTCATCACGAATGCCTAGCTTGGCCAGAAGGGGAAAGTCAGGACCGACTTGATCTCGCACTGCAGCAATCACTCGGGCAAAAAAACGGGTTCGATTCTCAAGAGATCCGCCCCACTCATCAGTTCGTTGATTGGCCAGAGGAGATAGGAATTGGCTAACCAAATAGCCGTGAGCTGCATGGATTTGTACAGCATCGAATCCTGCTTCCACAGCTCTGCGGGCAGCTTGTGCATAGGCGTCAATCAGCATCTCAATCTCATCAACTGTCATCGCTCGCGCACCCGAACGTGGAGGCACACCATCGTGGGCTGACGGAGCCATTGGTTCTTCAACGACACCGCCACGCGATTGTCGACCCGCATGGTTGATCTGCACGGCGATTGCTCCGCCCTCGGCATGCGCCGCCTCGGTCAATTTCCGGAGACCGGGAATACACTCATCTGAATAGATCCCCATCATCCCTGGATGACCCTTTCCTGAAGGGTGAATGTACATGTGGCCGGTGATGAGTAGCCCTACGCCTCCGCGTGCCAGATCTCGATACAACGATGCAAGCGAGGGCAAGGGCCGTCCGGCTTCATCTGCCATCATCTCTGCTGTCGCCGAACGAACAAGTCGGTTGCGAAGAACCATGGGTCCAAGTTGTGTTTTGTCGAACAGCACAAAAGCCTCCTTAAAGAACCCCATTTTAGCGAGTCGCATGTTGTCGCACACGCTGGGGACATGAGGTATTGCCACGAGATGATGCAACAAGATACGGTGGTCGTGTGTAAGTTCTGGTAAGAAACAGTACCAAGGAGGTTGGTATGCGGAAATTGACCAAATTATTCCTCGCGTGCGCTGTGCTCACTTCCCTAGCCATTGCAGCTATGGGGATTGAGCCATTTGCTTTAGAGGATCTTCATCTCATTCATTGGGAGGATGTCCCTAACGGGAGACCTTCCTATACGGGCCCCGTCAGCGCAGCGATCTTGATGGCGTGGTATGCAGAGCATGGATATCCAGAGCTACTGCCAGACTTGAACCACGACGGCCAAATCAATGAAGAGGACACATTGCTGCTAGCGCGTGATTTTGGGGAAGAGATGGGCGGCCAGATGATCGCCGACCAACTTGCCGATCCTTTCATTGTCTATCCACTCGCCCGCTACATTGGCGAGCGCTATCCCAACGAATTCCGCATGCTCATCTACGACGAATCCTTCCCTGAAGAAGTCGAACATGATTTGGGCCAACCGTTTATTCCTACTGAGGTGGGCGGAATCGTTCTTGAGGTCCATGAGGATCCGTTCTACGAGCTATACGTTCATCATCTCGAAGCTCAACGTCCAGGAATCGTGGGGATTGGACCCGATTTCCCGGACTGGAATCACTTTGCAGTCAGCCGTTCGTTCATTCCACAAGAAGAACCTGAAGGATTTCCCGTTGACCTCGTAAGCACAAGTCATCGAGTGTTCACCGAAGAGCCAGTATGGAATACGTTCTTGCGCATTGAATACGAGCGTTGGGGATTCCTCACGCCAGAATGGGTTCCTTTTGAGATCCTCATCGTTCTCATCCCGGCACATGAAGCCGACGGAATGCCAGGGCAGCCAAGCGACAACCCAGGAGATGATCCGGGGGATGATCCAGGCGGAGACCCTGGAGACGATCCAGGTGGAGATCCGGGGGGCGGAGACCAACCCAGATACCCTGGACAGCCTGGAGGCGAACCTGGTGACGATCCGGGCGGAGATCCGCGCTTCCCACCAAACTCCGATGATAGTGGCGTCTGCTGCCTGCCCGACGGCTCCTGTGACTCGACCATTTCAGCCGATTACTGTGAACGCCTCGGCGGCACATTCACCATTGGTGACACCTGTGCTACTGTCGAGTGCCCACAGTCAGACGGTGATCCCTGTGCAGCTGTTGAAGGCGAGATTACCGACATATGCTATACCTACGAGAATGGTGTGCTTTCCGTCTACGTATCGTATGAGGTTCACAATCGCGGAACTGTAATGGCCAACGATATCACCATCTATGGATTGGTTGGCCTGAATGATGGCGTCAATGGTCTGGGTGGTGGACAGGAATGTCAGGACTGGCAGTATGGCGTCGATATTGCTGCTGGCAGTACCTACAGCTTCGATCGAACGTATTCGACTAGCGCCCCCAATCTCGATCTAAATAACCTGACGTATTTGTACGGCAGTCTGTGGCTCCAAGTAGAGGCTCCATGGGACTGCTGGCCCATCATTAATCAGCAGTTTGTTCAAACGTGGGATCCTGCTCCGCTCTGCAATCCTCAATCTGGTGGAACACCTCCAGGAGGAAGCAGTGACGGACAACCAACTGGATCCGTTGCGGATGTTCAGATCAGCATGCAATTGGTCTCCCCCGCAAGTGACCCCGTGGCCCCGGGCAGTCAGGCTCAGTACAATCTGAATGTCTGGCAAGCAGGACCTGCAACAGCAGAAAACGTTGTCGTTGAGCTAACGCTCCCTTCGAGCGTGACCGTCAGCGGCAGCTCAGGATCTGCCATCCAAACAGCCCATCGTCCTCCAAATGATGTCCTACGATGGGATCTCGGAGATCTGGCAACATTCCCTCCGGGCACGAGCATTTGGCTACAAGTCGATGTCGATCAAGATGCATGCGGAACCGTTCTTTATGGTTTTTCGGTAACAAGCGATACGACAGATCCCGATTTGTCGAACAACACGGGAACACTCGCAACGCTCATCGATCCATGCGGGGGTGAACCAGGCACGCCACCTGGCGGCGAAGGGGAACCCTCTGGCGCTTGTTGCCTGCCTTCAGGCCAATGCATCGAAACCGGCATTACGAACTGTGACAGCCAAGGCGGAGAGTTCCGCGGAGAAGGATCGGCCTGTGAAGGATCCGATTGCCCCTCCGGCAGCTCAGAGGGCGATTGCCCGTACATCTCAGCCTACGTAGATGAGGTTTGCTACGATTATCCCGGTCCAAATGAATCTCTCCTGGTTCGAGCAACATTCACGATCGATAACTTCGGAACAGCCGTGGCACAGACCCCATGGTTTGAGGCCGAGGCGACCTACGAGATCACCGAAGGGGTGACCACCACCACCTATAAGGATACCTATACGGGCTATACCCCTGATATCCCGGCGGGTGGAAGCACGAGTGTCACCCACGAGTTCAATCTGGGGCTCGTGCCTCAGGAACCAACTGATGGTGTCATGGTACATGTCTTGAGCCGGATCAATTCGCCTTGCAAGGACTACACTGAGACCACGGGCACCAACCACTCCACGCTTCGCTGCCCAAGCGAAGATGATGGAACTGGCGAGCCAGGAGAGCCAGTCCCTGAACCCGATCCGCAGCCGGATCCTGAGCCAGATCCGCAGCCCACACTGCTGCCCAACCTATGGGTCACAGGCATGACGGGCTGTTGGACTTGGTCTAGTGGTGGAGACGAACATGTCATCGCCACGGTGACAGGCATCGTTCACAACGGCGGCCAGGCTGACGCAGCCAATGTTCGCGCCGAGGTCTCGGCAGGGGGTAAGTCTACTGTCATTACTGTGGGAACGATCTCTGCAGGTGGTCAGAAGATGGTCTCAGCGACGATCGATGTTGGAGCCTACGATCAGGTATCTTGGCCTGTCTCGACGTCCATTGAGGCCGATCCGTATCACGCGATTACAGAAGCTGATGAGACGAACAACACGACGAGTTCCAGCTTCCCTGAATCAAGCGGCTGCAACTAGCTAGCTCTCATTCCCAGGGCTCTTCACTGAAGGGCCCTGGGATTCATTTTCCAGTCAACCCATCTGGAAACCCCAATCAAATCCGTACTCGTTCGCAATGCTGTTGAGGATTTCGATCTGCAGCATTTGACCATTCAGCGCATTCGTCGTCAAGGTGACGGCAAAACCGCGGCTTGGCCACGCGATAATCAATCCCGTTGCTCCGGGAAGGTTTAAGCCTGGCGCAAGGAACTTCATTTCCTTGCCACGACCCAATAGGAACAGTCCTAATCCTTGTCCATCTGTGAATCCCGACCATTTCGCAATATCCAGCTCAGGATCAGGTTGCATCATGCATTGAATCGTATTCGTTCGAAGCAGCTGGCTATTTCGTCCCTCAGATCCATTCATCAAATCCATCGCCAGCTTGGCCAAGTCCTCAGGCGTACTGAGCAACCCTCCTTGAGCAAGTGCAGAGGGGTGCAGGCTGATGGGATGCGCGGCACCCTCGCCATCATGCGGATGACAAACAGGATCGTTCAAGCCGGGCAGATCAAATGCGCTGTGGCTCATGCCCAGTGGCTCGAGGAGTGAGTGCTGTATCAATTCCTGAAATGGCTTTCCTATAACATCTTCAACCATCTGCTGGATGACAACGTATCCGAGATTGGAGTAGGCATGATCCCTGCCAGGCGTTGTCGCCACTTCTACTTTCTCGTTTCTCGCAGGGGCTGCTCCGCAGAGAACCTGTTTCAGCGTGGGCGTTGTGCCATCATCCCACCCGAAGTTGGTCGCAGGGATTCCAGACGTGTGATTCAGCAATCGGCGTAGCGTAACTTTCTCGTCAACTGTTGAATGTGAGTCCGGAATCTTCCAGTTGACAAGCACATCATTGGCATCGTCGTCAAGCCCTATCTTCCCTTGTTCAACTAGTTGGAGCGCAGCGATCGCTGTAACCAGCTTGGTCGTTGATCCGATCTCAAACGGCGTTGTATGGGTGACACGGTCTTCTGAATCTACCTCCCTCACACCATAGCTTCGGCTCCAAGCCGGCTCAAAATCCTCCACAACCGTGACACCGACACCGGGGACTTTCAGATCGCTCATTCGTTCAGTCAGGTGCGCTGACAGGCTCAGTCCTTCGCCTTCATCTCCGATCGAAGTCAACGGACGTAGGCTGCCTTCAATCCGTTCAATGCGAGATTGAGACTCCGCTACAATCTTCTCATCCATGCGTTCTCCTTCCTTCGTTCTGTATTTTGTGCACCCCCTGCCCGGCTACCGCATCAGTTCTTTTGCACACCCAAGTCACGGCTTGGCTTGGCCGTCGAAGAGTACGGCATGATGAACTGTTTTGCAACATTGTTGCGATCTTCGTGCTAATCTCATAGTTCCCTTTTATAGCCTATATTTCGATATTACGCTCTTCCATGAACTTGCTTCTGCAACAGTATTGCGGTAAACTGAGTCTCAGTGAGGTGGACACGTATGCCAGGTGGAAATCTGATTTCCAAGAAGGATGTTCTCTCTCGTACGGGGATTTCCTACAGCCAGCTCTATCGCTGGAAACGACAGGGTCTCATCCCTGAATCGTGGTTCGTACGACAGTCTACGTTCACTGGACAGGAGACCGTCTTCCCGAGAGATAAAATCCTCGCCCGAGTTTCGCAGATCCAGGCGCTAAAGAAGACACATACATTGGACGAATTGGCGGAAATCCTTCTCTCGCCCCAGGGAGAGCGTGGTCCGATTTCCTACCAGCGACTTCAATCCATAGGTTGGGCTGACGACGTTCTCTTGAAGATCGTGCAGATCGCGCCCGAGCCCCAACCATCCCTCGACCCAAATGATGCTCTTTGTTTGGGTGTATTGCGTCGACTCAAGCCGCATGCCAACAAAGAGGAACTCACATTGGCGCATAACGTCCTTCGAGAACACCTGGCGCGACAACGCCTCGGCTATGACATGCCAGATCAGGTTCTCCATTTTGTAAGAAAACGATTATCTGGCGGAGCCATCTCCGCTGAAGTGACGCTCGTTCTCATGACCAACGAAGGCACCCTATTTGATTCCGACACACACGTCGTCGTAACTGTTGATCTAGAGGCCGTTCAGAAGGGACTTGAACTAGATCTGGCCGCCGCATCGCTAGGGAATGACTCACCATTGCCCGATTTCGACAAGGAAGGAACACATGCCTAAGAGAGCTCCATCCGTTCTCAGCTTCGGTTCACGTATTCTTGATGCAGTGCACTATGGCACGATCCGCTCTTTTGGTGATCTCAATACGACCGGCGATCTCAGTGCAACGAGAATGCGGGCCTTTGGCGATAGCGAGATCCAGGGTCGCTGTTCAGTTAAGCATCTGTTCACTGCTGGCAACGTACAGATTCACGAATCGCTCCGGACAGAATCTCTCCGCTCCTTTGGCAATGTGATCGTCCATGGTCAGCTGACCGCAGCCCAGCTTCGAATCTTCGGAGATCTTTCGGCAACCGGGCGAGTGAACTGCCATCAAATCAAGCTATGGGGTGACGCCCATCTGAGCGAGAACCTCGTTGCCGAAACCGTCAAGCTCACAGGCTCATGCAGGATCGATGGCTTGGTCTCTGCAGAGCGTATCCAGATCAGATCTCGAGGCAGCTGCGAAATCAATGAGATCGGAGGAACCACGATCACCATCCGTGCCGGATGGAATGAGGACGGATGTGCCCAAGACAAGAGCTTCCTCAATTGGCGATGCAAAGGCACAACACGAGTACAGCTCATTGAGGGAGACTGTATCTATCTGGAGAACACGACCGCTGACATCGTGCGAGGCCAGACCGTCACACTAGGGCGGGGATGCCGAATTGCAGCCCTCGAGTATGGAGAGAAGCTGTCGCAGCACCCGTCTTCTGAAGTTGGGTGTGCCCGGCGAATCGCTCCTTCAGAAGACCAACGGCAACATGCGCATCCGACCGGAGGTCATGATGAATGAGCCGAGACAAAACCTGTCCATTCAAGGACTCTCCTTCATTGCTGGCGGTCATTATAATGAAGTCTCCATCTCAGGACTCGCTTCAGCCAAGGGTGCGATCTCAGCAGGGAGGCTTCGTATTGATGGATTCGGACGTTTTCGCAAACGCGCCGAAATTGGGATCTGCACCATTTCAGGAATCGGTGCTTTCCGAAGTGGGTTTGCTGTCGACAAGCTTGAGGTCAATGGCGTATCCACGATTCGTGGGAACCTCAGAGCAAGAGAACTCACCTGCGAGGGAATCCTGCGAACATCCGGAGACCTAGCATGCGAGAAGCTGTCGGCGACTGGATCGTGGAGGTGTCGAGGAGACGTAGACGCTTGCGATGTTCATTTCGAGGGAGCCATTCGAGTCGGTGGTGTACTCTCGGCTGACAGTATTACACTCCTGCCTGATGTCGCAGGACAACTGAGAGATGTGTTGGCGGATCGGATCACCATCCATCCATCGTCTTTCAATCGTAAGTCTCTATGGAAGACCGTATCTCGCATTCTCGGCATCCGCCCTGTCATTCATGCTCGACTGATCGAGGGCGAGAACATAGAACTCGACGCCGTACACGTCGAACGTGTCTGCGGGAAACGAGTCAGGATCGGCCCGAGCTGCTCAGCAGGCACGATTGAGTACAGCGAATCTCTCGACGTTCATCCGAATGCGATTGTTAGGAACACACTTAAGGTGTCTGACTAGACATGCTTGATCAATCTCTCAATCCGGGCTATGCTAGATTCATCAGCTGCAGTCACGCAGCGTACGCGAGGAAAAAGGAGGCCGCGAATGACGATTGAGCGAACCGCCAACCCTGCCTCCTCTTTGAACCGCTCGTAGCCGTTTTCGAGTGCGTCACAGATTAGCCCTTTCAAAGTGAGGCAGTAGACCATTCAAGCTTGACCCAAACTGCCACCCATTTTGAAGGAGGCACCCTTGCATCAACAGCCAGCCGCACACAGCGACCTGGAAACACATCAATCTTTTATCGACACCTCGATTGGCATCCCTGAGCTAGACGTTTTCTTCGATCGCGGAGTGATTACCGGTATCCACGCCCAACTGACGAGCGGGAAGGAAGCGACCGTATACTGCTGTCGCGCCCATCCCTCAACAAACAGACGATTCATCGCTGCTAAGATCTATCGTGAACATGCAGCAAGGTCCATACGTCGAGGTCTCTACTTCGAGGGCCGCGAACGGGGAATGAAGGCCCGCGAACTTCGCGCCATCACCAATGCCTCAGGGTTTGGGCACCAAATGATGGCAGGCATGTGGATGCATGCTGAGCACGAGTTTCTACAACAGCTCTTCGCAGCTGGTGCCGATGTTCCCAAGCCGCATGCCATGTGCGGTCGCGTCATCCTTATGGATTACATTGGAAACGGGGATGGGCCTGCACCCCATCTCAATGGCGTTGATCTAGACAAGGACATGGCGCATCGCTATTTCGGAGACGTGCTCAACAATATCGAAATCATGCTGTCTGAGAACCTCGTTCACGGCGATCTGTCCCCTTATAACATCCTCGTATGGAAGGACAAACCCTGGATCATCGACATGCCACAGGCTGTTGATGTTCGCTTCAATCGCAATGCCTTCGAGTTACTGCGACGCGATCTGGAGAATATCTGCGAATTCTTTGAGCAACACGGAGTCAAGAATCAGTCAACAGAATTGGCCATCAACTTGTGGGATCGATACCAGCGAGCAACGCTATAGGCCATCAGGATCAAACCCGCCTTTGTGCGGGTCGAACAGAAAACGGAGGAATCATGACTGCAAAAACAGCTCTAGTTGTCATCGACGTTCAACCAATCTTCATGCAGGATCCGAAAATGCTCACGCTCAACGGAGATGATCTCGTCCCGGTGTGCAAGAGCCTGCTCGATCACGCTAGGAAGCAAGAGATACCCGTCGTGTTTATCCAGCATGTGGACAAGGACGACATGCCAGAGGGAACAACAGACGAAGACATGGCATTCCATCCCGACCTTGCCCCTCGTGAGGGTGAGCCTGTTATTGGCAAGACGTTCGGCAGCGGGTTCATGGAAACCACCCTTGATGAGACCCTCCATGCCATGGGAATCGAAAGCCTCGTAGCTTGCGGCCTCTCAGCCTATGGCTGCGTAAACCAGACAGTGACGTTTGCCAAGTTGTTCGGCTATGATGTTGTCGTTGTAAGCGACGCCATTGCCGCACCCAATTACAAAACGTGGCCAGTGACTGATGGAATACCCATTTTCCTCTCCAATTGGGAGAAGGGGGGAATTCAGCTCACGTCTGCAAGAGCTGTGGAGTTCTAATTCCTCTGCAGGGTTTGAACCAGGGCGGTATGTCGTCCAGATACCGTATTCTGGACCTAGTTATCGTATAATCATCCTGGGAAAGGATAGTGACGTGTGGAAGCAGTAGGACAGAACAAGATGCGAACGACAAGCGACGACGGCATTGAGGTTGGCTTGGTGAACAAGGTGCTGTCTCAGAGCTTCGTAGACGGCCCCGGCAATCGTGCCGTCGTGTTCCTACAGGGCTGCAATTTCAATTGCCTTTACTGCCACAATCCCTACATGATCAACCTCTGCAATCACTGCGGAGAATGTGTGGCTCAGTGTCCGCAAAATGCACTAACTCTCAAGAGCGGCTGTGTCACATGGAACTCGGATGCGTGCGTCGAATGCGATCGCTGTATCGAAATCTGTCCACACAATAGCTCTCCCCAGGTCCGCACGATGAGTCCCAAGGATTTGTGGGAAGACATAGAACCGATTGCCACTTTCCTGTCGGGTGTCACGATGTCGGGAGGAGAAGCCTGTCAGCAAACACCCTTTGTTCGCGAGTTCTTCTCCGAAGTACGCGACAAGTCCAATCTCAATACACTCATTCAAACCAACGGCGACCTGTTGCTTGAGGAGATTGAGATGCTCCTGCCAGTGACCGATTGGTTCATGGTTGATCTCAAGGCTTTCAATTCCACAGCACATCAACAGCTAACCGGGCGAACGAATCATCGGGTCTTGGAAACCATTCGATTCCTTGCCAGACACAAGAAGCTGTTCCAGGTGCGTCAGGTCATCGTTCCCGGATTCAACAACTCTGAATCCCAAGCAACAGAGATGGCGGAGCACTTGATGGCAATCGATCCCAACATTACGCTAACCTTCTTGCGATTCCGGCCACACGGAGCAAGAGGCGAAGCAAAGACATGGAAAGCACCAAGCGACGAGATCATGGATAGGTTGGTCGAAGCAGCAAAAAAGACGGGGCTTCAGCACGTCAATCGATCCATTTGAGGGAGTCAACTCATGACAAAGCACGATACGACGATTTACTCAAAATTCAATCCCTACGAGGACTTCCAGCAAGGATTGACCTCTGACAAGCTCGAGTCATACCGAACGTCTGTGCTCGAAACGCTAAAATCCTCCGGGCTGATTCTTAGACAGAAGCGCGACAATCTCGCACTGGGAGCCATATGTACACTCCCATATCCGCAGGTGTCTGATCGAGCTCGCGAGCTGATCGAAGATGAAACCTTCTGCCTCATCAGCGAGGGCGCAGCGCCCTACCATCCACGCTATGTCGCACCAGACTATCAGAAACTTCTATCGCAGGGATCAGAGTTTCTTGAGTTGGCCCCGGCAACGGACTTGTATGAAGCAACGGCCCATCTACTCACTGCCTATTACTACCTGCCTTCGGAACCCGTGTTCTTAGGGAGAATTGACGCATTGCTTGAGCCATTCATCGACACAGTTGACGAAAAGACGGCGGCACATGTCCTTCGTTCGTTCTGGCTGATGGCAGATCGTCTGAACCCAAATGCCTTCTCACACGCCAATATCGGACCTGAAGACACCAAAATCGGGAGATTACTGCTCGACATTGATCGCGAGCTCAAGACCCTGACCAACTTGACACTTCGTTATGATCCCGACATCACGCCTGACTCGTTCGCGCTTCAGGCAGTTGCCAATACGCTGGAAGTCACCAAACCCTACTTCCTCAATCATCCATCGATGGTCGAGGCTTGGGGAGAAGACTATGTGACTGCTAGCTGCTACAACACAATGCCCCTCGGAGGCGGCATCTATACGCTCGTACGGTACAACTTCAAGGTGGCCATGGCTCATGGAGATGGATCCATCGATAATTACCTGGATCGAGTCATTCCCGAAACAGTCGAGCGTTTCGTTGAGGTCGTGAACAGCCGCATTCGTTTTCTCGTCGAGGAAACGGAATGGTTTGAGTCCAATTTCTGGGTTCAAGAAGGACTGTTGTATCGCGATCGATTCACTGCCTATGCTGGTGTGTATGGTCTGGCAGAAGCCGTCAACGAGCTGTTGGTCAATGCTGGCAACTCCGCTGCCCGTTTCGGCAATAACCCTACTGCCAACGAATTGGCTGAACGCATCGTTGTGAGATTTGGCGAGGAATTGGAGAAACACCCGGGAGCCTATTGCGGAGGCAAGGATGGCAAGATCACCTACCACGCTCAAGTAGGTATTAGTAGCGATATCGATGTATCTCCGGCAACGCGTATCCCCTCAGGAGAGGAACCAGAGCTGTACGCACATTTGGCAGCGGAAGCTCCATTGCATCGAGCCATTGATGGCGGTGTCAGCACAGTAATCGAGTTCGATCAAACAGCGAAAGAGAATCCACAGGCTGTACTCGACATCATTCAAGCTGCCCATGGCATGGGAATTCGTGCTCTATCCATCGGGAGTTCAAACTCCGAGTTCATCCGTGTCTCTGGCTGGCTCATTCGCCGATCAGACCTCGAACGAGCCAAGGACGAGAAGGCACTCCGTCACAGCTCGTCCTATCTCGGCGCCGGCTTCTTCGATACCAAGCCCACTCACCTACACAGGATTGCACGAAAGGTCTAGCTTGTGAAGTTTCACAGCTCTGTTTGTAGGAGACAGAGAGATTCGAAGTGGCAGCGGCGTTCCAGGATTGGATGATCCTGCCAAAGGGCAACGGCTCCTCATCACGAAGTTCACGAAGGAGATCCAACGCACCCCCTGAGCAGAAGAACAGACTTCCCTTCATGTCCTTCATAGTTGGGAGTGTTTGATCTCACAGCTCTGTCTATGGGAGGTCCGAAGTGGCAACAACCTCGGCAAACAAGCATCTCACGAGCACGATTGTCAGATCGGGTGTCAGACGATTGCTAGATCGGGCGTCAAACGATTGCCAAATCCGGCGCTAGACGCGGGACTTGCTCCTAGCCCCCGACATTGTTACGGTGGAGCGTACGATTAAGCATGATTCGAGGCAGGAGGGGCTATGCCACATCGACGGGCGGAGGGATCCGCAATGATTCAGCAAACGGAAACAACCAACTTGGCGTTGTTCTGCGATTTCGAGAACATCGCGCTCGGTGTTCGCGAAGCCGAATTGCCGAAGTTCGCCATTGCCAAAGTACTTGAACGGCTCTTGCTCAAGGGCAATATTGTCGTCAAGAAGGCCTATTGCGATTGGGAACGCTACAAGGAATTTAAGGGGCCGATGCACGAGGCCTCATTCGAGCTCATTGAGATTCCACACCTTCGTATGTCAGGAAAGAATTCGGCCGATATTCGCATGGTCGTCGATGCCCTCGACCTGTGTTACACCAAGGAACATGTCGACACGTTTGTTATCATCAGTGGCGACTCTGATTTCTCCCCTCTTGTTAGCAAATTGCGAGAGAACAACAAAACCGTCATCGGCGTTGGCGTCAAGAACTCTACGTCCGATCTGCTCATTGCCAATTGTGACGAGTTCCTTTTCTACGATGACTTGGCTCGCCGCGAGAAGCCTGTGAAGAAAGCACGCAAGGCACCAGCCAAGAAGGCGGCCGGGAAAACAACTAGCAAGAAGACTACGAAGGCGGCCCCTCCGAAAATTGAGGATAAGAAACAAGAGGCCTGGGATCTCGTTGTCGAAACCTACGATGCGCTGGTCGAGGAACGTGGAGAAGGCGGCAATATCTGGGGATCCATGATCAAACAGACGCTGAAGCGCCGCAAACCAGGATTCAGCGAATCCTACTACGGCTTTCGCTCATTCGGCCAGCTTCTTGAGGAAGCAGGTGCTCAGGGTATTCTGCAGTTAGACAGAGATGATAAATCTGGCGGCTTCATCATCAAGAGCACGCAGTCCTCGTAAACGAGCCATCACCGGGGAAGCCAGCAGGAGCAATCAGTGAACCAAGACTCCTTGACCGCATACCTACGAATAATCAAAGATAACTGAGCGCCAAGTAGAGTACCGTTGTCAAAGGAGAGGTCTATGAAACGAATTCTTGTCTGCGTATTCAGCGAAACAGGGAACACGATGAAGGTTGGCGAAGCCATCCGAGATGAGGCAGCAAAGCTGGATTGTTCTGTCGATTTGAAGGCTCTTGCATTATTCGATCCATCAAGTTTGGGAGACTACGACGTCGCCTTTATTGGATCGACATGCCACTCTTCATCCCTGGCTCAACCTGTCCTCGATCTGCTCACGAAGCTTCCCGAGAATAAGGGGCTTCAGGTAGTCGGATTTGTCACCCACTCAACATGGGGACCAAGCAAGGACGCTCATCGCCAATCTCTCTTCGCCCGATGGGCGGGGAATTGCCAACCTGCTTTCGAGACAGCTTGTGCCGAAAAGGGCGTTGGTTTCCTAGGTTTCTTTGGCTGCATGGGCGCTCCCAATCCTGGAATTGAAACATTCATCCAGAACACGATTATGCCTGAGGCAGAGGAATGGGAAGAGTACATCGAGGAAGCGCGCAAGCATCCCACTGATCAGGATTTACTGAATGCACGAACATTTACTCGCGAGATTCTGGAAATCCCGTAGCCAGCTCGTTGGCAGACGCGTCAACTAGACATCCCGTTTTGAATGGAGGAGACCATGAACGGCCTACCTGCTGGATACACCGTGCGTTCGGCAACGACAGATGACATTGACACCATTGCAGTTGCCATTAATACGTACACAACGCGCTTGGTGGGAGAAGCTCTCTATCCGCCCCAATACATACGAGGATTTCTCACGACACCAGGGTTTGATCTGGCGAATTCCTGCAAACTCGTGTTTTCCCCAAGTAATTCGGTCGCTGGTCTTGCGCTTGTGATGGATATCCAAACTCCGCACGTTCAAGTCATGGGCTGGGGAGTCGTTCCTGAAGCAGAGCAGGGAAATGGAATTGGCTCAGCCCTTCATTCTTGGATCGAACCTCGCTCTCGGGAAGCTATTGCAAAGGCACCTGACGATGCGCGTGTCTTTCTTATGCAGAATCTGTTCGACCAGGACAAGCCAGGCAAGGCGTTTCTCAATCAGTATGGGTACCAACAGACCCGTCACTTCTGGCGAATGGTCACAGCGCTTGACGACACTCCACAACCACCAACGTGGCCAGAGGGCATCGTAGTGCGAAACGTCGATCTGCGAGAAAACCTTGAAGCCCCATCTCGAGCCCTTGATGAAGCATTCAGCGATCACTACGGCCACGTAGCCGGAGACTTTGAGCAGAAGCTGGAGCGACAACGACACAATCTGAAGAACGACTCCAACTACTCTCCTGATTTGAGCTTTGTAGCCATGGACGGAGACAAGATTGCAGCGGTTTGCACGTGTTCGCCCCAGTCCGGGGTTGACACAACAACTGGATATGTTAATAGCTTGGGTGTATTGAGGCCTTGGCGAAAGCGTGGTTTGGGATTAGCTTTGCTGCATCATGCCTTTGGCGTATTCAAACAGAAGGGCAAGATCGGGGCTGCATTGCATGTCGATGCTCAAAGCCTGACCGGCGCCACACGCCTGTATGAGAAGGCGGGCATGCAAGTCGATCAGCTATCTCACGAATATCAGTTGGAACTACGGCCGGGAATCGATCTGGCGACAACGGGATAAGAAGAAGCATCAACACGTTGATCAGAGTTCTTCGCGCCAATAGCGCATCACGTGAATTGGCAGCTACTCGCCTTGACGAGACAGGGCAGCTCAGTTATGTTTGCTGTCGCTGTTTTCAGTTCCCGCGTGGTCAGCTGATAAGGAGTTTCACAAGATGCCGCTTTATCGATACGAGTGCGAAAAATGTGGACATGAGTTTCGTGTCCTTCAACAACGAAATGATGACACCGTGACATGCCCTTCATGTGAGAGTACAGAGCTTCATCGTCTGCCCTCGCGTGTTTCCGTTCAATTCAAGGGTAGCGGCTATTACAAGACTGATCGTGCCAACAAGAAATCCAAAGCTGGCACCAAGGGATTGAGCGACAAGGATTCAACCTCTGAAGGGACGTCCAGTGAATCAAGTGACTCCAAAGAATCCTCGCCGTCCAAAGATTCTAGCGACTCCAAATCTGACTCATCCAGCAAGTCCAACGACGCGTCCAACAGCAGGTAGAGTCAAACCGCATTGTTGCCGTTCTTTTGCGCTTCGAACGCCTTTCAGAGATCATAATTCATTCACAACGTTCTCAGAGGAGTTCATTTGGACCGCATGCTCAAGCAGTATTCTTTCCGCAAATCCCTAGATTCACTACGCGTTGCCTATTCAGAGGGGGACGCCAAGCAGCTGCATGATGCGTATGTTGAGGCTCGAAAGACGTCTCGATTCCTTGCCATGTTCTTTCCACTCCTTGAGAACATCTATCCTGTACGCGGATTCCTCGATTTTGCTAGCCGCTTAGAGGATTGCATGGCAACAGACGGACTTCATCTAGGCTGCAAGCGGTTCTTCGATAATCTCACCGTTCCCTGGAGCATCGAATTGCCAGCATCCGTACGAGAGATTGCCGAGAACAAGCCTGTGCTATTCTTTGGGAATCACCCGTCGCTGTTTACGCCGTTCCTTGCGGCGGCAAGCGTGGATCGACCGGATTTTCGGTTCTTCTCCTCTCAGTACGTGTGCAATCTGTTGCCCACTCTAAGAGCTGCCGCCTTTCCTATGGAAGTTCCTCTGACTCGATCGTGGGTCGAGTGGCGCCGTAGCGGATGGCAGCGTGTGTTGGTGTACAGGCTTCTTTCTCTGGTACACGACATGCCGGAACCCGACCTGGTTCGAGCAAGCAATCGCACCAGCATCGCCGCAGGCGCTGATCATATCCGCCAGGGAGGAAGCGCCATCATCTGCCCCGGTGGAGGAGGAAAGATGAGGGATCGCAAGTGGTACTCAGGTATCGGCTCGCTGGTCAAGCAATTGCTAGAGTCACAGGGGGAGAATCCCGTCTATCTGCTACCGTACCGTGAAGAGAATTGCTCCAACAAACGCATCTATGCCCACATTCAGAAGGGGCCCCTGGCAAGGTTTAAAAATGCTGTCGTCTATCGAGGACCGATTCGCATTCGATTTGGCGACCCCATCCCTATTGACGAGATAGGAACCCCTGATACGACAGTGCATCAATGGGTGGAATTGTTGAAGCACACGTACGAAGGTTTGTTTCAGGAGCCAGCCATGGAGCTCGCCTAGAACCATTCGCCCGCAAGGTATCGTCCGTACGGAAAGAACAACAAGAAGAGACAGGCCCATGAGTCGCGGCCTGTCTCTTCTCAATCTAGAACGTTCTAAGCAGGTTCGCCTGCGCTACGCAGTTCGATCTCGTACACGCTGTTCGTCCACGTCGTAGACATGCCCGCTTTCTCATACAGGCGAGTGGCTCCTGTGGGACTCTGGGAATCAACACTCAGTTCGACGATGGGTTTGTCGCGCTCGAAAAACACGCCGAAGGCATGCTGAAGCAGGGCTGTGGCAATACCTCGCCCCCTCCACTGTCTGCGAACGCCCAGTCCATCGACCAAACCCACCTTCGGATCGTCTCCGGCAATCGGATAGCACTGGCAGAATCCGGCAATCTCATCGCCATCCATGGCCAAGAACCATAGGTCAGTATCAAAATCTTCGTCCTCGTGAATCCACTGCTTCCATTCTTCAAGATCCTCTTCGAATGCCGTATCAACGTGGCCCCAGTGATCTTGGAAGGCATCGCGGTGGGCAGCGACTGCCGCATGATCATCGTCTCCTGCAACCATCGATCGAACGACGATTCCATTAGGCCAGGTAACGGCTATCGGCGATTCCATCATCTCAATCCGCATACGCAGGAAACTACGTACATAGGAGAATCCGGCGTCCTCAAGAAGCGTGATCTGCTTGGGCGTCGTTTGATATGCCCCCTGTGTTAGGACAACGCGTTCTCCGTCGAGCGCCTTGGACAGCGATTGTCGCGCCCTCTCAATCGACCACTGAATCAGCCACTTGGCAATAGCGCCATCAGATGATGAAGATTCACTATCGAGCGTTGGATCAAGTCGGAGTCGACTCTGAAAACGCGTGTGTGGTGCGAAGTCATAGACCTCACACCAACCGACAATGCGTCCGTCTTCCGTCGTGATTACTTGTGAATCAGTTTGCGGATCAAATGTGGGAGACTTCCACTCGATTCGGATCTCGTTCTCGTTTCGTAAGACACTACCTACCGCATGTTTCGTGTGTGTCGCGTCCAACATCGCCAGCTCAGGGAGATCGGCTTCAGTTGCGGCTCGCGCCTGGAATCCGATCGGTAGTTTAAGCGTCATAGGTCCTCCTCATGCAATAAAGGGTACAGATATGGGATGAATACCAGATAAACAGAAAACTACAATGGCGCCGACAGGATCGATCGTACACCACAGACAGGGTCGATGCCACGCAAACGATCCACGGCTTGCGCTTGTTCTGGAGTTGCCCCGCTCCTAGGATAGATCTCGTGAAGATGAAGCTTCTATCCCTGACACTCGCTATCCTGCTATCAAGCTCACAGCTTGCCCAAGGCAATGACTTTCCCTCCCTCATCTTGTTCAACGGCAACGTGATCACCATGGTTTCGGAGGAACAAGTCTACGAAGCCATTGCCATTGATGGCAATCGCATCCTGTCAGTAGGCGGGAGCGACGATCTGGTGGCCACCGCAGGTCCAGACACGAAACTGATTGACCTTCATGGAGCGGCTGTCTATCCAGGGTTCATTGATCCTCATACGCATCTGCTCAACGACAGTTGGAATACAGAAATCTCCCCTATCGAATCGCAAACGCTGGCCTTTCGATATGGAATCACGACGGCAGCCAACATGTATACTACGCCCGAGTTGCTTGCCAAATATCTGCAGATGGCCCAGCAGGGCGACATGCGCGTACGTTTTAGTCTGTATCTTATCTACAACACGAGCTGCGGCGATGTCCTCGGCCATTGGTACGCGGCCCATGAGCCGCTCATGGAGCTCGCCCCCCGACTGCAAATCGGCGGCATCAAAATCTTCTCTGAGACGTCGGTGTGTGATGAGGACTTGATCGGTATTTCATTCACATCCGAGCTTCGATCTGTTCTTTCCCCTGGCGGGATCGAATGGTATGGGGACAACCGCCCCCTATTCTCACAGTCTGAGCTAACCGATGTCATCCGAACGGTCAGCCAGTGGGGATTTCCTGTAGCCATTCATGCAATCGGAGACGGTGGCGTTCAGTTATCGCTCGACGCGATCGAGGAGGCACTGGATGGCAATCCCAATCCACTTCGACACACCATCTTGCACAATCTATTCATCCGAGACGATAACCTCCATCGCTATGTCGACTTGGACGTCATCGCCGCTGTGGAATCGATGACCGCCTGTTTCGCCACGTTCTATCAAGACCTGTTGCCTGAGGCATCCAAGCACATTGTGCGCAGGTGGGGGGATCTGCTGGCCACAGGTGCGCATGTGACTGCCGATTCCGACTGGCCATGGAGCGCCGAAGAAGCCATCAATCCTTTGTTTCGACTTCAAGCGCTAGTGAGTCCAGCCAATCATTCGCGATCCTACACAGCATGGGAGCCTTGCGGCCTGCTTCCTGAGAGCCAGTTGATTTCCACTTGGCAGGGCCTTCGCATGATGACCTCAGAAGCAGCGTACATGCTGCATCTAGAAGATGAACTGGGAACCCTCGAACCTGGGAAGCTTGCTGACTTGGCGGTGCTCTCACATGACCCACGTCACACGGCTATCGAGGCACTCACAGACATCGACGTCTTGATGACACTGGTCGATGGTATCATCGAATACGACAACCTGCTTCTCGGCCATTAGGCTCGCCCTCAGTGGCAGAGAGCAATTTTGACAACGGCTGCTCTACACCATGAAGGACACAAGGCTCATGAAACCATCACCCCGGGCAGGAGATACAGGGCTGGCCTTCGTGCCCTTCATGGTTGGGCAGAGTTTTGGAACTACCTATGCCTATTCAGTTGGCAGCAGGTGACCGGCCAATCCCTCAATCAGGCAAAGAACATTCAACCTCTCCATGCCCATCGTGGTGCAATCGCACCTGAATCTATCGGCCTCAAAACAGGCCGGGATAGTCGTGTTGACCTCAAGCGAGTTCATGAAAACCAGACCATTCTCCAGAAGATCCTGGTCTACGAAGGCGAAGTCGATCATACGTTCGGCAAATGGATGCGCTAGCTTGGATGCAAGGGCGTCCACATCCAGATCACCCGCATGGAAGAACGTCTTCCCGTCTAGTTCAAACATATACGCGATGTGGAGAGGAGAATGAGACGGACCGTGAGGGTAATAGCCTGCGTCAATCTGAATGCCGTCTATGTCAAGAGACAACAACTCTTCCCGCTGCAAGCTGAGACTGAGGAATCGATCATCGCTCAATGCGGGATCGATGGAGCGAACTGCTTCGATCACATCAATGGGACCGACCAGTTTTGCATGACCATTGACTGCCATATGTGCCGCCACGATCTGTGCGGAGAAACTATCTGAATGAGAATGAGTGACCAGAATCAAGTCGACATCGAATGGAGGCTCAGCTGCGCGCATGAGGGCAGTGGCCCCACCCAAAGCTCGAACAGAGAACAACGCGTCAACAACCACGGTCGCAGCCGGCGATTCAACAATGAAGCCAGCATTGCCCACCCGATACACAACCTGCTCAGTACCATCGGTTTTCGCCAGCAGAACGACCTGCGAAACGCACGCGCCCGCAGGGTCGCAAACGCTGAATGTCACGTATTCCACACCTGTCCACTCGCTTGACGGGACTGAGATGTGAGCGACGCCATCCACGACTTGGATATCCAATGTCACAGCTCCCTGAGTTTCCCAAGTGAGAGTGCTGAAGGCATCGTCCGAATCTTCAACAAAGCCACTCAACACAATGGGCGCAAATAACTCTCCGGCGGCAATCACTTGATTCGGGATAGAGAGTTGCGGCGGATCATTGACAGCAGCCACAGTCATCGTCAAGGTTTGCGTGTCGCAAGCCCCTTCAGGATCGCAGACTGTGAGCGTGAAGGTTGTAGCTCCCACCCATTGCGGATCTGATGCGCCCAGATAGAGTTGGGTTCCCATAACAGACATCCAAACCACATCGCTCGCCAAGGACCATTCAAGCTCTCGCAAGCTGTGATCAGAATCACTGACCAACTGGTTCATTCTCAAGACGACAAAGGCTTGGCCTTCGATAAACTCGAATGGCTCAAGTTGGGACAGAACCGGAGCTTCATTCGCAACGGCAGCAGTGGATAGTGCAACGAACAGCAGAAAGAAGACAGTGAGTTTCATCAAAAACGCCTCCTGGGTGGGATTAACAATGGTCCCATCTCCAGGAGGCAAAAATCCATGAAAACCAGCTTATATCTGTATGATAAACGCATCTCCGTACTGGTAGATCCATTCGTTCAAACCACCCAACAGAACATGGGTCCGAGTGAATCCGGCGCCAATCAGGGACTGATATGCTGCCAGACTAGTCGTCTCGTCATCGTCATATATGATGACCCGTTTCGCTTTTGGGATACGTTCAAACCACTGCGACAACTGTGTAGGTGGAATATTCATCGCACCAGCCAGGTGGCCAGCTGCATAGGCGTCGGCATCACGCAGATCAATCAACACGTAGAAGTCAGAATTCAGCTGCCCCTGACTCCAGGGACGGCCCGTTGATCCACCCGAAACGCTTCCGCTAGCCGATGGCAGGGGTGTTTCGTTAACCATGTATGGATTCAGTTGAACCTCAATCCAACGGCTGAGTCCACCCTGCAGGTAATAGGCAGACATGAATCCAGCAGTGACTAGTTTTTGGACAGCGGCATCCGCTGCTTCCCCGGCCAAGTCATAGACGATGATCAATGCGCCTTTCGGCAAGTCAGAGACGTAAGCGACCACGTCGTTGGCAGGAGCATTGATCGCACCCATCAGGTGATTGGCAGCAAAGGCGGCCTCATCACGCACATCAACAATGACTTGCAGGTCATAGGCCAACTCGAAGGGAGCGATTTCATAGTCCTGCTTTGGGGGTGAAATAAGGCCGCGAACATAGAGCTTCATATCAACATCCGTGCGATCATCGTTCACGTTGCCATATTGATCGGGCGCATTGGTATGAACGTAGATCGTCACGTTCTTGGTCGTTCCATGATCGGCAAGCACGAGAACCTCGAGGGGGACTGATTCACCTGGAGCGAGGGAGGTCGTGGATAGCTCTGTAGTTGTACATCCACAAGACGCGCGAACATAGACGATCTCCATCCGTTCATCGCCCGTGTTTTGCAGAATGAACGTGTGTTTAGCCATGTAGCCAAGGCCGATCGTGCCAAAATCATAGTCAGAGTTCTCAACTGTGAGCTCTGGACCTGCGATGGCCACGGCTCCAAGAACCAACAACAGCAAACATCCGATCAGCAATCCCTTTTGCATCCTCAATTCCTCCCATTGCTTATAGTAGACTTCGAGTTCCAATTGTATCCGACTCAACTTCTGATTACTGGCTCAGCATCATCCGCACTGCCTGCATATCTACATCGTCAGAGGAAGTATGTTTCTCGCCTAAGTCGGCGACCTGATGGCTATGTCCATCAGGTCGATGGAGTTTGCGAACTGTCGCAAATGCGCCAGTTCGACGGAGTTTGACAGGGGAACCTGCCAAACATCCGGGCTGGTTGCGCAACGGGAATGAATCAGTCGATCGCTCCTCTGCGAGCTTTGTGCGTCTGCGAACTGAGGTCAAGGACCTCAGTTCGTTGGAGTTTGATTGAGAACCATCAAACATCTTGGGCGGAGAGCGAGAAGGCTAGAAGACTTGCTTGTCCCGGTTGATGAGCATGTTCAGGCGTCTCGCGCGATTCTGAATCCGACTGCAAAGTCAACCCAGTTGGCTGGGAGCGCGTTGCGGAAGTACACACGGTTGCAGTAGGGGCCTGAATGCCAGCCGCCCCCTCGGATGACGCGATGTTTGCCGTCATCCGGGCCTTGCGGATTCTCCTTCTTGGAGCGCGCGAAGTAGTCGGCTGCGTAACGATCGGCCACCCATTCCACCACATTGCCGCACATGTCGTGAAGACCGAATCCATTGGGTGCGAAGCTTTCGACAGGCATTGTTCCTCCTGCGCTCAATCGAATCTCCTTCTCTTCCAGAGGTGAGTAATTGGCTTTCGAAGGATCGAGGTTGTCACCGAAGGGATAGAGCTTGCCTTCGAGACTGCCCCGTGCTGCATATTCCCATTCCGCCTCAGTCGGTAGACGCGCCGACATCCACTCAGAGAATTCCGATGCAGCCTGCCAGCTGACACCAACTACAGGATGATTCGGGAAACTGGGGCCGGAGTGATAGCGCTCCTGCCCCCAGAATTGAGGATAGGCCCTGTCAGTGGCTTCGCAGAAGGCCGCATACTGCGCATTGGTGATCGGAGTTCGAGAGATCTGGAAGGCAGAGAGTGACACTTCGTGCACCGGTTGATGATCGGGTTCGGCATCGCCACCCATGAGAAATGTGCCTTCAGGAATGAGAGCAAATTCAATATCTGGGCGTTCAGACATTTTGGAGTTCATGCAGCCTCCTTGATTGATCTCGCTTGCGCAAATGCTGGCTCACATGGTGGAATTTGTCCAGTCGAACTGAGGGCATCGGCCTCAGTTCGACGGAGTTTGCCTAAGCAACTCGAAGAGTTGCCCATGCCATGAACATCCTCGTTGGATAGCAAGAGATACTTTATGACGAGCAAGGGCGGCCTCATTGCAGGTAGATTGCCATTTCATTCTTGTAGTTCTCAGGATCTGGAGTCGATTCAATGGCCTCGATTCCGCTGATGTAGTCAGGTGGTAATCCATGCTCTCTCGCACCCCGAAGCACGTGCTCCACATACCAGTCAACCGGTATCAACATGTCATCAATGTTCGTTGCGTAGTAGGTTACAGCTTTGAATTCCTCGCCACTCTCTGACAGAACGACTATCTCTTTTTCTGCGTAGCCGTATCCTAGACCTTCTATACCATCTAGCATCGCCTTCTCAGAAAGGGGGAGCGCAAACACCACTCCATACACAACGTCATTGGAATCGCCGGTGTTCGCAACATCGCATTTTGCAGAACCATCTTTGCCTATCTTGTGGAATGCCAGTCTATGCCCACGCAGCATGGCAACAGCAACTGCCCGTGCCGACGGCACTCTGGCAACAAGCCTTCGAGTTGACATGTTCGACCCATACGCAAAGTAGAGTATCGTGTTCACTGTTCCCTCCAAGATGATCTGCGCCTATAGGATACAACCCTTTTCTCTCGTAAAGGCTAACTGAAAGACAAAGCATCTCTCGCAAAAGCCAGCTAACTGATGGCTACGCTCATCAGTTCGTTGGAGTTTGGCTAAGCAACTGCGAACTGGCGTGGACACCAGTTCGATAGAGTTGCCAGCGCCATAATCATCCTAGATGGTGTCACATAGAGAACCATGGAGACAGGGCAGCCGGATCGGTACTAGAGTAATGGGCATAGATCGTGCCACGATAGACAAGATCTCCTGTTACCAGAGTGCCACTGCGTCGCTCGTAGAGACAGATGCTGCCAGGACACTGTGGCCTGGTGTATGCAGGACCTCTAGCGAGAAATGACTGTTGGTCAGCATGTCGCCGTGTTGAAGGATGTGGGGAGATGCCACGCGAGGTGGTGCGTGAGTTTCCAACACGAATTCGCTATGCACAAACCTATCCTTCTCCGGGTCACGTGGATGGCTCCAGTGTAATCGCTAGCCCCCTCAAGAACCGGAGGGCACAGCTCACCCCAGGGAAGTTGACATTCCTCAGATGGATTACTATAGTCATCCCCTTAGCATCCATATGGATGGTTATGAGAAGGAGTCAACTCGTGTGGTTCCCTGCGAAACAGCGCTCTTCCGCAAGTGCGGTTTTTCACACTGTCAAATTTGTGAGCGCTACAGAGGTAGATACTGAGCAACTCGCTCTCCAAAGGAGATAATCACGTGACAACTGCAAAGCACTTCTACGAACGTTCGCAAGTTTGGGTGGATCGGCTCATGGAAACGTCTCCCGTCACCGCAACCCAACTGGGGGACCATCGGTACAACGACCGCCTTGACGATCTGTCTCTCGGTGCGCTGGAAGATCGGAATCGTGAGGCGAAGGAAATGCTGGCCGAGCTGGATGTGATGTCCACTAGCGACTGGGCGAGCGACGAGCAAATCGATCACGTCCTGATGACACAGCTTCTCAAGTCAGCCATTAGGGACTTCGAGATGAAGCGGGAGCACCAAAGAAATCCGGGCACATACTTGGATGTCGCGACGGGAGGCATTGTCCTGTTACTGATGAAGGAATTCGCCCCTCTTCCTGACCGATTGAAGCTAGCTCTGGAACGAACGAAGCAGATACCTCGCGTTCTTGAGGAAGCGAAGAGGAACCTCATTGCGCGAGGTTCCTCCCATGTGGGTAGAGACGCTTATGGAACAAGCGCAAATGGCGCCGATGCTGTTCAGCATGCTTCTCCCTTCTATGGCACAACAAGCGGCCCCGGATTTGGTGGATGAAATACAGGTCGCCGGAGAAGCCGCAGGAAAAGCCGTGATGGACTACGCCGCCTTTCTTCGTGACGAGCTCCTGCCGCAGGCCAAGGGAAACTACGCAATCGGCAAAGAGCTGTTCGAGGAGATACTGCACGAGGACCATATGGTCGACTACGATGCAGACGAACTCCTCGAGACTGGCTGGCGCGAGTTCAAGGCAACTCAATCGTTGATGGAAGGAGTAGCCAAAGAGATCGATCCGAACAAGTCCGTCCACGAAATCCTCGAGGATGCCAAGGGCGATCATCCGTCTGCTGACGGATTGCTTGCGGCTTACGAGGAAGCGATGCAGGCGGCAAAGCAATACGTGATCGATCACGATATCGTGACGATTCCCGACGGCGAATCTTTGCGAATCATTGAAACTCCCGCCTACATACGCCCACTCATCCCCTACGCGGCCTACTTACCGCCGGGGATCTTCGAAGAACAACAGGACGGGATCTTCATCGTCACGCCGGTCGACCCGAGTTCGCCGCCGGAGGAACAGGAACAGATACTCAAAGGACACGCTCGGTCCAAGCTTTCAGTGATCGCACTACATGAGGCCTATCCCGGGCACCATCTTCAGTTGGTTTGGGCAAACAGAACCGAGACGTTGCCTCGGAGAATGGGATCGTACCTGTCCACTCTATTCATTGAAGGTTGGGCCTTCTACTGCGAAGAACTCTTGGAGGAACTTGGCTGGATTGCCACTCCGATTCAACGGCTCGGACGGCTTAGCGGCCAGTTATGGCGCGCAGCGCGGATCATTCTTGATGTCTCGTTGCACACGCGCGAGATGTCAGTCCAAGACGCCATCGATTTTCTGGTCGAGCAGTGTCAACTCGATCCGGCCAACGCAACCGCAGAGGTGCGCCGCTACACCATGACTCCGACGCAGCCGCAATCGTACTTGATGGGGAAACTCCAAATTCTCGACCTGATCAATGAATACAAGGAGACGCATGCGGATGTGGGGCTCCGTGAGATGCATGACGCTATCCTTGGTGCCGGATCGCTCCCCCCTCGTTTGATGCGTCAGCATTTGACCAACCTGTAACTTCCGCTCGATTCCGGCGTGCCGGCCTGTTACGGCAGTACGTCGGAATCAGGACCATCAACCCACAGAGTATTTGGACATCCTTGTAGCCCAGACAGCAGAAAGCATGACTGCGCGACGTAGCCTAGGGGTGCTGACCGCCCAGCACTTAGGTGTGCATTTTCATCTGTGTCTCTCTTTCCAGTAGTCTCGTGTGTATGCGAACGTAGTGACAGCGACGGCCGGACCGATCAACACCAATACTGCAAGTGAAAACCAGAAGAGAGCGCAAAGGCGAAGGTATTCTGCAGCTTCCAGGCCGCCTAGTCCGACAACGAGACCCCAGAGATTAAGGTTGATCTTGAACTGTTTTTCGGGATCAGTCACAAAGACTGTCTCCTCTCTCAAACACAGACTCGAATCGCATGCATTGTTGGTGACTAGCTCACAAGCTTCGATCCCATTGTTGCCTGCTTTTCTCATCAGTTGACAGAACTTCACATCGACGCGCAGTCTCGTGTCATGCTACCTCCGACATTCCACTTGACAAATGGGCGGGTGCTGCTAGGGAGTCCGACTATACTCCTGCACTTCTTGGCGACCTTTCCGAGATAGGTGTCTTCTTGCCGTTCGTCACTATGCATCTGCCAACTGCTGGAATGAGAAACGGCAGTTCTCTGCGTCGCAGCGCCTCCGCGGGAGCCGTTTTGCCCCTTGCCTAGAACAGAAAAGCAATACTGTCTCCCACATGTTCACCAGTCCCGTGATGAAGCTTGCCCTCAGTGCGAATTGATTCGAGGAGGTGCAAGCCTTGTTCAAGGATGTCGGGAGACAGGCAAAAATCATTGTGTCCTGGCAGGATACGGTTGAGGCCTTCAAGCTCATTGAGCTGGTAGTACGAGTGATACAAGGCAGCCGGATCGGTACTAGTGTAATGGGCATAGATCGTGCCTCGATAGACAACGTCTCCGGTAACGAGAGTGCCACTGCGTCGCTCGTAGAGACAGATGCTGCCAGGACTGTGGCCTGGTGTATGCAGGACCTCTAGCGAGAAACGACTGTTGATTAAGACGTCGCCGTGTTGAAGGATGAGGGGAGATGTCACGAGAGGTGGTGCGTAGGTTTCCAACACGAATTCGCTGTCGTGGGGCACTTCAAACGGGATCTTGGCCATGTCGGCTCTGATCACTGAGAGTGGAAGAGGGATCCCATCACGCAACCACGCTGCATCACCTTGATGGACGTAGACGTTCTCGAAGTTTTGATGCCCTCCGATGTGATCCCAGTGAGTGTGGGTAGTGACGACGTTGACGGGCGATGATGTGAGTGATCGGATGAGTTTCCGAAGGTTGCCAATGCCTGTGCCTGTGTCAATCAACCAAGACACGTCATCCCCACAAAACAGGTAGCAACGCGCCTTTTCCCAATGGGCGTCTTCGGCAATGGCGAAGATGCTTTCAGCGATTTGCTCGACGCTGAACCAATCGGATCTAGGATTCACGTCTACTGAAACAGGGGGCCCAGATCTTCAGACCCGGCATCTTCAGACTTACCAGCATTCGACTCAGCAGCAACAAGATTGAGGTCCTGCACCCACTGATAGAATTTGGTCTTGGGAAGCGGCGTATCCATCCATGATTGATCTGGCCCAGGATCGGTAATGACTTCTTGTGCTGTCTTGAGATGCGGCATGGATTCTCGACTCACAGTCCCTTTGCTTGTCAGCCACCGCACTTCACCGGCTTCTTGAATGGCACGAACGATGAGGTTGGTCATCTGACAGTCACCCATGACGTATTCCTTGACGCGATCGAATTTGCCAGCTCGCCATTCGATCGGTGCATCGGCACCATTCATCAGCTTCTCTTGCCCAATGCCCATACCTGCACCAACCTTGGCCAGTCCAACTGGGTAACCTTTTTGGTTGAAGAATTGAAACATCGGATCGTAGCTCTGTAGAGCGATCTGCGCAGCCATCTCCATGTTCTGAGCTTGGTGGCCAATCCACTTCAAATCGAAACTCAGACCATTCCACGCGCAGATCATGACGCCCTCATCCTGCTGCTGCGCCAGATAGTCCAGCATCTCCTGCGCGCCCTGTTTCGTCAGGTTCAGTGCTGGAGTGCCTTCGGCATCCTCGGAAAACCACAGCCGTTCTTCACCGCCATCAATAGCTGTCGCTGCAACAGAGATATGGAATGGTGCATATTTCTCCATGTCCTCACCTGGAGTTAGCTCGAACACATCCGAGATCTCAATATCGAAGCTTAGAATCTTCATGGTCTACGCCCTCCCCTTCCCCGAGCCTTCGCACCCGATGCGTCTCTGTATGATACACAAACTGCTTTTCTCGCCCGCTCAATACATTCGCTCAAGCCGCAGAGATCGCAGAGAAAGAACCGTTCAATGTCTATTGTCTTGGCCCTTCTCCCTTTTATGGCAGTCCTTTGCGACCTTGGCGTCTTTGCGAGAGATTGGGCTTGACTTAGGCTAATAAGGTTCAAGAGCAAATCGAATGCGCACGGTGGTCTCATCCCTCATATCAGCACTCTTAATGACGAAGCGTCCGATTTGGGCTGTGTGCTCGACGTGGTTGCCTACACATGGAATGACATCCACATTGCCAATCTGTACGATGCGGATAGATGTGGCCGAATCGGGGACCTTGCCCATGTTGTAGGCCGAGTCAGCCTCTTCGCGTGAAATCTCAAACGTTGTCACAGGATGATCGGCTTGGATTTCTGCGTTGACCGCCGCTTCGATTGCTGGCCAGTCTTCTTCAGTAAGCGCTCGTGATATCACATAGTCGCACTTGGACTTCTTGGGTCCGAAATGAGTGCCCACACTGCGGCCAGTTCCAAAGTCACGCTGCATGACGGCATTCAAGATGTGCTCTGTCGAATGCTGTGCTGCCAATTCTGATCTATCAGTCATAGTGATATCTTACGGGAAGATCCCACGACGTTTGTAGAGTCGCTCCAGACGCGTGAGCGCCACGATGTAGGCACCCGTTCGCCAATCCACTTCATACGCACTCACTGCTTCTCGCACACGATCATAGCCGCCCATCATCCTCTTGCGCAGCTTGCCATCCACTTCTTCAAGCTCCCAGAACTCGGAGCGCTTGTTCTGCAACCATTCAAAATAGCTCACGACAACGCCACCCGCATTGCACAAGATATCGGGAAGCGTATCGATACCCATTTCCTCCAAGATGCGATCTCCGTCAAGATCTGTAGGCCCGTTCGCGCCCTCTGCCACAAGCTTCACTCGGGAATCAAGCCAGCAGGCCGTGTCCTTCGTGAGTTGGTTCTCCAACGCGGCTGGCACAAAGATGTCAGCAGATGTACGCAAGAAGGCCTCGTGATCGACAGCTTCTGCATCTGGGAAGCCGGCAACACCAACATGCTTCGATACATAGGCAGCCAGTTCATCAGCATTGATACCTAATGGATTGGCAATCGCTCCCGTGTGATCCTCAGCAGCGACAAGTGTCGAGCCAAACGATTTCAATAACCTCGCTGTCCACGATCCGACATTGCCAAACCCTTGCATGAAATAGGTCGCATTCGATAGATCAAAATCATGGTCGTCTGCCCATCGCTCGATGCAGTAAACGACGCCCTGTCCAGTGGCCTTGTCACGGCCAATACTGCCACCTGCTTCTACGGGCTTGCCTGTCACCACATGAACAGAACGATGCCGTTCACCAGGAGGCAGTGTCGAAACGTAGGTATCGAGAATCCAAGCCATGGTCTGAGCATTGGTATTGACATCGGGCGCAGGAATGTCATATTCAGGACCAATGTTGCTGCCCAAGGAAAAGGCGAATCGCCTCGTGATATGTTCCAGTTCGAACTTGGAATAGAGGCGAGGATCACATTGAATGCCTCCCTTGGCCCCTCCAAATGGAATGTCGACGATGGCCGACTTCCACGTCATCCACGTCGCCAGGGCTCGGACTTCGTTGATCTCAACATCTGGATGGAAACGAAGCCCTCCCTTAAACGGTCCTAGGACATCATTGTGCTGCACGCGATAGCCCGTAAACATCTCGATCCGTCCATCATCCATCTTGACCGGGAAATTGATCACTACTTCGTTCATGGGAACAGACAGAATTTTGCGAATTGATGGATCTAGACCCATACGGTCTGCTGCTGCGTTGAATTGTTGAATGACCGTTTGATAGACACTGGGCTTAGGTTCGTTTCTTGTCATATCTTCCTCCTATCCCGTCAGTCAGTACTGGTCGGGCCTGCTAATCAACAGAAGCATACACCCAGTTGCACTCCCTTGCCTCGCAACCGAACGCAAGATAATCTTCAGCTCACAATGAATGCAGTTGCAGTCACAGATCTTCATGGCAATAGCCAATTGTATGAGCTTCTGTTGCGGATCGTCGATCTGTGGAAGATCTCATCGGTCTTCATCTCAGGTGATCTAGCTCCCGGTGTTCACGAACCCACGGACATATCCGTTGTTGGCGTCGCGGAGGCTGCTGATAATCAACGATCGTTCTTCACCGATGTCTTCGTCCCCATGTTTGACCTATTCCTGAGCAGCCATCGCCAAACGCACGTTTATGCCATCATGGGCAACGACGACCGCCGGGTCAATGAGCCATTGTTGCAGGAGTTCGATGATGCAACTCGCAACTTTCATTTGGTGAATGATCGAATGGTCGAGTTTCGCAACGCACAGCAGATACGAGCGTTCTTCCCAAATGAGGTCCCTAAGCTTTTCGTCGCCGGCTATCCCTATGTCCCCATCGGGGGTGGCTTGCTGATGGATTGGGTCAAGCACGAGGATCATGTTGGGCTGATGCCCCCGGGAATGGAGTCGCTGATGGATATTGATTCATCGGGAATCCGAACGGTGAAGCGACGTTTCGATTCCACAATTGAAGAGGACCTCTCCGACTTCGCTGGCTATCTGACCAAGTGGGGGGTCACTTCAGAGGCAACCTACGATCCGACAAAGACTATCCATCTGTTCCACGCACCTCCCTACAACACACCTCTGGATCAGATCGCGCCCCAGGGACGTTTCGACTTCGTCAATCTACCCGATCACATTGGGAGTACTGCGATTCGTAGATTCATTGAGAACAAACAGCCCTATCTCGCGTTGTGCGGCCATTGCCACGAGGCTGTGGTTCTAGGAGATTACAGGACGGACATTGGGGAGACACGCTGCGTCAATCCGGGAAGCCAAGCCCATCTCGATGTGCTGAGTATTGTCCAGTTCGATCCCTACGAAACGACAGAGATGAAGCAATTCTTCATTAACGTCAAGTAACTGTTCGAGCTCCGAAGATGCTGAACATTCGAAGGCATCACGGTTCGAAGGAGAGTTGGATTCCGCCGACCATCGAGGCTTCACTCTTCACCACGACTGGGGAGTAGGCATGAAGTAACCGCTGGGGACCCACCTTTCGGTGAGCCCCCAGATTTGCAGGATCAGACCGCCATAGGCAGATGGGGCGGGTGTGTATTCCCTGTATCACCGCACCATAGCCGGATTGATCGGTCTGTTCTTTTCTATCAATGACGTGAATATCGAGGAGAGAGATCGGGTCCCGCTCAAGACCTACGAGTTGTCGGTAGTGGGCGGTTAGCGAATGATCAAGTCTCTTGAGGAGATTCATGACCTCATCCCGTCTCCTTTCAACCACAACAATCACATCTATATCCGAAGCAGGATTCGCAGCTTCTTTGATCGAGCTGCCGTACACATACACTTCGAGGAAGATCGAGCCGAGACTCGCTAGGTAGCTACTCAACCCCTTCGCCAATCCATAGCGAAATGTGCTATGCATCTGACGATCTCCTTCCTCCAGCAGACGGAGAACATCTGCAGAAGCGCGTCCGTGGCGATGCGAGCAAGCCTCAAGTGCCTGCTCAAACAGCATGCCATTCGGCACTTCGGCGGGAAGTAGTCCACTTGGCAGTCTCGGCAGCAAAATCTCACTCTCCTCTTACGGGAAGACTCCACGCAGCTGAATCGCAGTGGCCACTCGCTCGACACCTAGGATGAATGCAGCCAAGCGCAGAGAGATATCTCTCTCTTCTGCAAGCGTCCAAACCTCTCGGAGTGCTCGCTGAAGAATCCGTCCCAAGCGCTGGTTGGTCTCTTCTTCTTCCCATGGGAAGCATTGAATATTCTGGACCCATTCGAAGTACGAGCAGACCACGCCTCCAGCGTTTGCCAAGATATCGGGAACAACAGTTGTCCCGTTCTCTCCAAGGATGAGATCCGCTTCAGGAGTCGTAGGGCCGTTAGCTCCTTCAACAATGACGCGTGCCTGAACATCTGCTGCATTCCGTGTTGTAATCTGCGCTTCCAAGGCAGCAGGGATGAGTACGTCAACATCCAACGTTAGCAATTCGTCGTTGGAGATTTCTTCCATACCCGGATGCGAGAGCCCTGCTAGCAGACGTCCAGGAGAGTTTTCGACGTAGGAAAGGACCTGCTTCATATCGAATCCAGCAGGACAGTGATAGGCAGACGAAACATCGCTGATTGCGACAATCTTCGCTCCCTCTTCTGCTAGGAGACGCGAGGCAATGGATCCGACGTTTCCAAATCCCTGGACTGCGACGCGAACACCTTCAACTTCAATGCCCAATCGTTTCAGCACGCCCAGCGTGATGGACATTACACCTCGTCCTGTTGCCTCATGGCGACCGAGTGCTCCGCCAACCTCAATGGATTTGCCTGTGACAACCCCAGGATTCGACTCGCCGGAAAGGAGCTGGACGGTGTCGGCAATCCAATTCATCACTTGAGCATTGGTGTTGACATCGGGAGCCGGGATATCGCGACGAGTCCCGATCAATGGATGGATCATCGCCGCGTAGCGACGTGTCAGTCGCTCAAGCTCTGAACGTGTGAGGCGTGACGGATCGCACGAGATGCCGCCCTTGCCTCCTCCGTAGGGGATGTTGACGACTGCGCACTTCCAGGTCATCCATCCAGCAAGCGCCTTGACCTCTTCAGGAGTCACTCCCGGATGGAAACGGATGCCGCCTTTGCACGGTCCGCGAGCACTGCTATGCTGCACCCTATACCCCGTGAAGACCTCAATGCCACCGTCATCTCGAGTCATCGGGACGCTAACTTCAAGCGTCCGTTCTGGATTCCGGAGGATCTGCCAGATTCCGTCGGGAATATCAGTGTACTCACGCACCATGTCCAACTGCTGGAGCATCATCTCATAGGGATTGATCTCCGTATCCTTGATGCGCTCAGCTACCATCCTCGTTGTATCCTGAATCGTCATCTTCCGCTCACCTCCGACGGAAAGAGTACCTAGCGCCCCTATCCCTGGTAGGGTTAGACGACACCAAACGAGACGGGCTATTACAGGTCGGGCGCTTTCCCGAGGCGCATTCAGAATGGCCACCAGACGTCTCCCAGCGTCTTGAGCTACGCTCTTGGGAGTGCCAGCGACGATCGTTTTTGGGGCCGCCAAGGCGCCCGCTTGTCTGTCATATGACATCTTCATCAGAACCATCCGGCGGCGATCCATCCGTGAAGAGCCGATCACTCCTACGTCGTCTAACATTGAGACAATTGAACCGGACGATTACAGTCATAGTGATGGCTCAGAACAGACGGACCACAAGATACCTCACAGCTGAATGGGAGCACGTTTTCCGTTCCTATCAGCCATTGAGAATCTCTTATGCTCCTGGAGAGATGATTTGCCAAGTCGGAAGTTATGTGGCTGGTCTTCATCTGATCATTGAGGGCGTCGTTTCTGATGTCATCCTAACAGCGCCTTCAGAACCAAGAGCTACGCAACTGCTCTCTAAGAATGATCTAATCGGAATCGAACTTCTTGACGGAGCTGCGGAAAGACTAGCAACTTCTCTCTGTCGAGCAATCACTCCCGTGGAATTGCTGTTTGTCGAACGCGAGCAGTTGCAGCATGCTATTGACGATCATCCAACACTGCAACCATCCTTGATTCGCTATCTCATCAACCGCTACGTCCTTGCGCGAACCCATCCGCGAAGTCGGGGTTCCGTCGACTCACAGTTGTGCCACCTGCTATTGCAGCTTGGTGCTGCCTGCGGCCAGACAAGTTCCAATGGCAGGATCGCGCTGCCCGCTGAAATAACACCTCGCGTACTGGGAGAATTGCTATGCGTTTCAACTCGGCAACTGCGCAATGCCAGACAGTCCATTGACGGTCTTCAGCTACGCGATTCAGGGATTGAATTCGATTGTCAAGAATTGAGTGAGAGGATCGCGCCCTGCTGTTCCACAACTGCTTAGGTGTTACAGAGTTTCTTCCATAATGGACAAGTAGAAATCGGTCACTCGTGCGCGCTCTGCAAGACGCTTTGAGTCCTGAATGACGATTTGTCCATGTTCCGGTCCTAGAAGCCCCAATTCTCTGAAGCGCTTGAGTCCACGCATGAGAGTTTCAACAGACGTGCCGAGCATTTCGGCCATCGTCTGTCGAGGAATAGGGAGTTCCAAACAAACCGTCCCCTGTTGCTCACAGACCCCGTATTTATTGCCGAGCGCCAACAATAAGAGCGCTAGATTGCGATCCTGTGATTCAACAGTCTCCCGCGTCAGCTTGAATTCCAGCATGATGACTTCTCGAGACAGCCACCTACATAGATCCTTGAAGATTCGAGGATGATCCTTGGAGAATGCGAGGATATTCGATCGTTCAAAGAAGACAAGCGTCGATTCGATGAGGGTTTTGGCGAATTGAACATTGACGGCTTCCCTCTCGAGAAAAACCGCTTCCAAACCAAACATCTCACCAGCGGAGAGAAATCGTAGGCAACGTTTTCCTCTCCCCTTGCTAGAGTACTTCCCGATGCTGACAAGCCCTGATCTGACAATGTAGATGCCTGATGCGTAGGAGCCCTCTTGGGCAATGAGCTCATTCTCATCGTATCCAGTTCTAAGAGCAATCCGAGACAGCTCTTCAATCTCCTCTTTCTCGAGAGACGGGAAGACCTCAGATAGGAACGTGTCAACGGGCTCGTTTACTCTGCTCGGCACCATTAGGCTCCTGTTGATCGATTCAATCTTACGCGAAGAGGGAATAAAAAGCGGGAACCTGTTTCAGGTCCCCGCCCAGTTCTATCTCATAATCATGATCCCGCATCATCCTATAATCAGATGTTGCGAGTCCTAGACCCAACCACGCAGCTTCATGACTTCGGCAACGCGCTGCACGGACACCATGTAGGCTCCGATACGGTTGTCGACGTTGTTCTCTTTCGCCATGTTGTGCGTTTCATGGAAAGCCTTCACCATCTTGGCTTTAAGTTGGGTGTGAACGTCTTCAATCGGCCAGTAGTAGCCGCCGATGTTCTGGACCCACTCGAAGTAAGAAACCGTAACACCACCAGCGTTGCACAGGAAGTCAGGAATCACGTAGACACCGTTCTTGTGCAAGATCGCGTCGGCTTCCGGCGTTGTCGGGCCGTTGGCGGCCTCAGCAACAATCTTTGCCTTCACGTTGGCTGCATTCACGTGAGTGATGACATTCTCAATGGCGGCAGGAATCAACACATCGACATTCAGTTCAAGCACTTCGTCGTTGGTGATCGCCTTGAGGCCATTGAATCCAGCAAGTGAACCGTTTTGCTTCTTGTACTGGAATGCGGCTTCAGAATCGATGCCGTTTTCGTCATACACGCCACCGCGCGAGTCAGTGACTGCCACGACTTTCGATCCAGCAAGCTCTTCCATCAGCGTACCGCAGTAGTAGCCAGCGTTTCCGTAACCCTGGATGGCAACTGTAGCACCCTTAAGTTCGATGCCGAGTTCTTTGGCGGCTTCGATGATGCAATAGACGGTTCCGCGAGCAGTCGCGTCTCCGCGTCCAAGGGATCCGCCCAACGGGATGGGTTTACCTGTGATCATCCCAGGCGTGTTGTGACCTACCATCTTGGAATACTCATCCATCATCCAAGCCATGATCTGAGGCGTGGTATAGACGTCGGGTGCGGGAATGTCTATGTCGGGGCCGATGTAACGGCCGACTGCACGGATGAATCCACGAGCAATACCCTCTAGCTCTCTGGCTGAAAGCTCCTTCGGGTTGCAGATGACGCCGCCCTTGCCACCACCATAAGGGATGTCAACAACAGCCGTCTTCCAGGTCATCCACGCAGCAAGCGCTTTGACGGTGTCGATCGTCTCTTCTGGGTGGAATCGAAGTCCGCCCTTTGTCGGTCCGCGAGCATCGTTGTACTGTACTCGGAATCCGGTGAACGTCTTGTAGACGCCGTCATCCATTCGGACAGGGAAGTGGACTTCTAGAGTCCGAAGCGGTTCGCGAAGAAGTGCGTGAACCTGCGGATCAAGATTCAACTTCTCTGCAGCCGTGTCGAGCTGCCGTTGAGAGATCTCAAACGGATTTAGCGTGGGCACATTGGCCATTTGGTAAACCTCCTGCAATCTAATAAGCGGTTAGCCGATCGAAAAAAAAAGCGATCAGGATATCCGGTCGGCGGCGACATTATACCGGGGTCGCCACAGGATTCAACGAGGCTCAAGAAAGGTTCTCGTAAGTCGTTGCAGGTTAGAGTTTTTCCAGGATTCCCATCAGCAATCGGCGCATTTCATCACCCTTGCGCCGCGTTGTCTCAATGACCTCTTCATGCGTCAGGGTCGCGGTCGGGTCTACACCGGCTGCCAAGTTGGTTGCTAGGGAAATGCCAAGCACCTTCATACCTGCATGTGCAGCAACAATCACTTCCGGCACTGTGGACATGCCAACAAGATCTGCTCCCATTGCGTGAAAGGCGCGAATCTCTGCTGGGGTTTCGTAGGAGGGTCCCAAGGCTGCCACATAGACGCCTTCCTTGACCTCGATGTTCTCAGCTGCTGCCACAGTTTTTGCCATTGCCCGTAGCTCGGGCGTATAGGATGCTGACATATCAGGAAATCGAGGGCCTAGTTCTTCGATATTCGCTCCACGTAGCGGATTGACGCCAAGCATGTTGATGTGATCCGTGAGTAAGACAAGGTCACCAGCTTTGAAACTTGGATTAATGGCCCCAGAAGCATTGGTCACAATCAAGGTTGGAATGCCGAGCAGTGCGTACATACGAGTGGCAAAGGCTACGTCCTCAATTGTATTGCCTTCATAATAGTGGGCACGTCCCCGTTGAACAAGCACGGTCTTGCCACAGAGCGGACCAATCCAGAATTCGCCAGAATGGCCAGCAATCGTTGGGACTGGAAACCCAGGAATTTCTGCGCAGGGAATGGTGATTCCCCCCTCAGGTTTTCCAAACGCGTCGGATAGCCCCGAACCCAAGGTCATAGCGACATCTGGTGTTGATTCAAGTCGCGCGCTCACTGTCTCGACAGCTTTCTTCAGTTTCATCCAATGACCTTCGTTCATGTCAGCCTCCTACTCGAAACTCAGTGCTTCAATCGCTTCAGACACATGCCCAACTTCAATGATTTCTAGACCTTTGGGCTTCGCAATTCGCGGCGACTTGGGAACGATCATCCGTGTGATTCCCAGTTTCCCTGCCTCGCCCATTCGTTCCTTCAGGCGCCGTATGGGGCGAATCTCCCCGGATAGTCCAACTTCACCCACGACAGCCGTTCGCCCAGATAGCGCGCGGTTGCGAAGACTTGAGAGCACAGCCGTAATCACACCCAAATCAGTTCCGCGCTCACGCACATCGAGGCCACCAGCCAGGTTCATATAAACATCAGCGCCGCCAATGTGAACCTCCAAATGTTTCTCCATCACTGCAAGCATCAACAAAACGCGGTTTACGTCAAGTCCAGTACAGCGCCGCTGAGGGACGCCATATCCACCGGTGGGAGAAACTAGGGCTTGGAGCTCGATCAGTATGGGCCTCGTGCCCTCAAGAACTGGTACATAAACTGAACCAGCTTGTGATGGATGATCTGAATCTCCGAGAAAGAAGCGCGAAGGATCTTCGATCTCCACCAATCCCTTGGCCGTCATCTGGAATACAGCCACTTCGTTGGTAGCGCCAAAGCGATTCTTCACTGAGCGTAGCATGCGCACGTCTTCTGTGCGACTACCTTCCAGATAGATAGCCACGTCCACCAAATGCTCGACGGTCTTAGGTCCAGCAAATGCACCCTCTTTGGTGATGTGGCCGACCAAGAACGTCGCCATTCCTTTGGACTTGGTCAATTGGATGAGTGATGAGCAAACTTCACGCAGTTGCTTGACGGATCCTGCCTCACCCGCAACTCGTTCATCGGCAGTCGTTTGAATCGAGTCGATAATAAGCACTAGCGGCTCGATTCTTTCAACAGCCGCCATAACACGATGCAACGATTGCTCAGACAAGACGAACAAGCGATCCGAGTTGGCTCCGATGCGGTCGGCTCGAAGCTTCACCTGCCCCTCGGATTCCTCTCCCGAAACATACAGGATCTTCCCGGCTCCGCGGGCCATCGATTCGGCCATTTGCAGGAGCAATGTAGATTTGCCGATCCCCGGCTCTCCTCCGAACAGCACCACCCCACCAGGGACGAGGCCCCCGCCCAATAGGCGATCGACTTCAGTCAGCCCCGAGGGAAGACGGTGAACGTCGTTCAGGTCAATTTTGGAGATCGCTCGAAGCTCTTCGCCAAGCCACGTCGAATCAGCAGCGGCCCCTTTGCCCTCAGCTTGAATTTCCTCCAGCGTGTTCCACTCCCCACAACCAGGGCAGCGACCGAACCACTTCACTGAACGACGCCCACATTGATCGCAGAGAAAGGGCATCGCTAGTCAGGGTGAGAGAATCGAATCTCTTCGCCGACCGCTGAAGCAACAACGACTGCCCCAGAAGTGATGTTCCGAAGAAGGATTTCCTCGGAAATCGGATTCTCGATGTACCGTTCGATCGTTCGCCTCATGGGGCGCGCGCCATACTTGGGGTCGTATCCTTTCTGGATCAACAACTCCCAGGCCGACCCGTCCAGCGTGAGGGTGACGTCTCGCTCCTCCGTAAGTCTTTTCTGTAGCTCACCGACCATCAGCTTGGCAATCGTCTTAACCTGCTCCCTGTTTAGCTGATGGAAAACGATGATGTCGTCCAAGCGATTGAGGAATTCGGGGCGGAACACCTTGCGACCTTCGGCTGTTACTCGTTCCTTCATCGTGTTGTATGACTCTTCCGAATCGTCTGCATTGTCTGTGAATCCGAGCGTATCTCGGTCGGTAATGAACTCAGATCCGACATTGGATGTCATGATCAATACGGCATTGCGAAAATCAACGCGCCTTCCTTGTGAATCAGTGAGGATGCCATCCTCCATCACCTGCAGAAGAATGTTGAATACATCGCGATGAGCCTTTTCAATCTCGTCGAAGAGGATGACGGAATAGGGTCGATGTCGCACCTTCTCCGTCAGTTCACCTGCTTCGTCATAGCCCACATAGCCTGGAGGGGCTCCCGTCAGGCGGGACACGGAAAATCGCTCCATGTACTCCGACATATCGACGCGAATCAATGCTTCCTCGTCACCGAACAAGAACTCGGCCAATGTCTTGGATAGCTCAGTTTTTCCAACGCCTGTCGGACCAAGGAACATGAATACGCCCACCGGACGTTTGGGATTCTTTACGCCTGCATAGGCTCGTCGAATGGAGCGAGAGACGGCTTGAACAGCTTCGTCCTGCCCAATCAGACGATCGTGGATTTTGACATCCATACTCACCAGTCGAGAGGTCTCTTCTTCTTCGACATGGCCGATGGGCACGCCTGTCCAAGCAGAGACCATTTGAGCAATGTCCTTGCCGTCGGCCTCAAGCTTGGCGCCTTCGTAGGCCTCTTCAGATAGTTCACGCATGCGAGCGAGCAAGGCGTCCTTCTCGTCGCGTAGACTCGCAGCTTGCTCATAGTCCTGCCGTGCCACAGCTTCCTGCTCGTTCTGCTCGCTGGCATCAACCTGCTCCTGCAGATCACGCACTTCGTCGGGCAGTTTGGTTCCCTGCAACTTGATGCGGGCTGCAGTTTCGTCAATAACATCGATGGCTTTGTCAGGTAGGAATTGGTCGGTGACATAGCGATCCGTCAACCGAGCCGCTTGATACAAAGCATCATCCGTAATCTTTACGCCGTGATGCTGTTCATAGCGAGGGCGAAGTCCCTTGAGAATTCGCACGGTTTCTTCCACAGTCGGCTCCTCAACATAGACGGTCTTGAACCGCCGCTTGAGTGCCGGATCTTTTTCCACGGACTTGCGATACTCATCCAGTGTCGCCGTCCCGATGCATTGGATTGCACCCGAGGCCAACGGTGGCTTGAGAATCGATGAAGCGTCGATGGCACCTTCAGCACCACCTGCGCCAACAACAGTCTGCAATTCATCAATGAAGAGAATAACGTTGTCGGATTCAGAGACCTTGGTAATGAGTGTCTTCAATCGCTGCTCGAATTCGCCGCGGTACTTCGTCCCAGCCACAACAGAGGCCATATCTAGCTCAAGGATTTCTTTGTTCTGTAGGATGGTCGGCACGTCGCCCTTGGCGATGCGTTGGGCGAGGCCTTCAACCACTGCCGTCTTCCCGACCCCAGATTCGCCAACAAGAGCAGGGTTGTTCTTTTTGCGGCGTGTGAGTGTTTGGATAATTCGCTCGGTTTCTTCATCACGCCCAATGACAGGATCTAGCTTCCCAGCAGCAGCTTCCTCCACCAAATTGCGCCCGAATTCGGACAAGTCACCCTTAGGTTTTTGTTGACGCGGTGCAGATCGCACGCTCATGGGTGCGCCTGAAGCCGGGAGGAAATAGCCTCGCGCTTTTTTGAGATCGATGTCCAGATGATGGAGCAACGCTGCTCCCGTGCCTTCGCCTTCGCGGAGCATTCCCAGCAACAGATGCTCGGGAAGGATGGCATTGAGATGGGCTCGTCGAGCCTCTTCAAAACTGAGTTTCATGACGCGCTTCAATCGAGGTGTCGGCTCTAGATCTTCGGCTGACAATTGCACTTCGCCGCGACCCTTTTCTTCTTCGACCATAGATGCGACCTTCTCATAGGTCACACCCTGAGACGTAAGGAACTCATGCACATCAGAATCAGTGACCTTCAAGAACGCCAGCAATAGATGTTCTGTGCCTACAAGACTGTGATTCCAAGCCTCGGCTTCTTCCTGCGAGACAGCAATCATCTCCATCGATTCCCGCGAGAAACGGTCGTACATCTGATCCTCCTGAAGGGATTATCCCAAATCGCACACAGTATACGCTTCGGTCAATCTCAAGCAACCGCTATTCCCATCGATTGAATCGAGTCATCGCCTCGTCAATACCGCGGTCGCAAAATACGTCAATCGCCTCAACCGCACTCCGTACGGAGGGCAGCACTTGATTCCATTCATTCTTGCTGAATCGGCCGAGCACATGATCATGCCCTGATTCTTGGCGGGCCTCAGTTTCGATACCGATACGAAGCCTAGGGATTTCTTCTGTTCCCAAGGCACGGATGACAGACTTCATCCCATTGTGTGAGCCTGCACCACCAGCAGCCAGAATCCGGATGCGTCCAAGAATCAGATCCAGATCATCGTACACGATCATCGCATTGCGCGGATCAATATGATGCTTGTTCAGTACAGAACGGACTGCCAGACCTGATTCGTTCATATAGGTCATTGGCTTAACCAATATGAGATTGTCGAGACAATAGACAAGGGCGGAACCTTCGATCCGCCCTTTCTTTCGAGTCCGATGTACCTTGCGATACAAATCGACAACCTCGAATCCAATATTGTGGCGCGTGAGCGCGTAGGGCAGTCCCGGGTTGCCAAGCCCGAAGACTGCCTTGATCACGATTACTCCGCTGCAGCAGCTTCTTCTGCTCCTGCTTCGCCCTCTTCGCCCTCTTCGCCCTCTTCGCCTTCTTCACCTTCAGCGAGTTCGGCTTCTTCGGCTTCATCCGCGAGCAATCCGCGAGGAGCGATAACGGTAACAAGGGTTCGTTCTGGCGGCAACATCGGTTCGACATCTCCGAAGTCCACGTCTCGCACATAGATCGAGTCACCCATTTCTAGAGCAGTCACGTCGAGGGTGAGCAAGGCGGGAACATTCCTAGCCAATCCGCGCACAAGAACTGAGTTAAACTGCACGTTGAGAATGCCTCCACTCTTAATCCCCTCACACTCGCCAGTCGTCTTGACGGGAACTTCCAGATTGAGCGGGCTGTCAACATCTGGATGATAAAAGTCAACGTGTTTCGCTTCATCCGTAATCACATCGTAGTCAACGACCTTAAGGAAGACATCGAATGTCTTTGATTCCTCGCCATCAATGGCCAAGCTGATCAAGGAGCTTCGCGTAATATTGGCGAACAGAATCTTCAGGTCCTTGCTTCCAATTGTGATCGGCGTCGACTCGATGGACGGGCCATAGACAACGCCAGGAACAAATCCCGTTCGACGTAGCTCTCGGGCGTTTCCGGCAACTCTTTCCTTCACCTGTAACGTATGCATTCGATACTCCCCGAATCGTTCATCCTAATAATGAGGGAACAACAAACTTACCGAACGATCCTCAAATACTTGCCGGATCGTTTTGGCAAGATGCCCCCCCACAGAGACATAGTCAATCTTATCACTCTGTAAAGCGCATTGATGGGTGATGGTATTGGTGACAACAACCCTTTTCAAGGGCGATGCCTCCAGAATCGACACGGCTTCGCCGCTAAAAACACCGTGCGTACAGTAGGCAGACACTTCAGTCGCGCCCGACTCCAGAAGGATCTCTGCTGCCTTGACCAAAGTACCTCCTGAAGCAACCATGTCATCGACCATCACCGCATGCTTTCCAACAACATCACCTATAACATTGAAGACCTTGACGAACTTGCCATCCTGGGAGCGCCGTTTTTCGAGCACGGCAAGCGGAGCATCCACACGCTCTGCCAGCAGTCTTGCTCGCCCTGTTGCCCCGGTATCGGGAGCAACAATCACCACGTCTTCCATATTTTCTTCAACGGAACGCATGTATTCGGAGAAGATTGAGTCGACGCGCAGATTGTCAACTGGGATATTGAAGAATCCCTGAATCTGCCCAACATGAAGATCCATCGTCAGCACACGATCTGCACCGGCTGTCTCCAGCATGTTGGCAACCAATCGAGCTGTGATCGGAACTCGTCCTGTATGTTTGCGGTCCTGCCGCGCATAGCCATAGTAGGGCACTACAGCGACGACTTTCCTTGCCGAGGCTCGTCGCAACGCGTCAATCAGAATAAGTAACTCCATGAGATTGTCATTCACAGGAGGGCACGTCGGCTGCAACACGAATACGTCTGCACCACGTACGGTCTCAAGGATGTGCACGCGGATTTCGCCGTCGCCGAAATTCTCGACGCGAGCCTCGCAAATATCAGTGGCAAGCTCGGATGATATTTCCTGGGCCAACTCAGGATTGGCATTTCCAGCAACAAGCTTCAAGTGTCTATCGAGCATCCGGTTGTTCCTCCTCGATCTGCATGCTGCGCGCCTTATTCACTTGCCGCGCACGTCCAAAAGCAAGTCCGCCTGCGGGGACATCTTCAGTAATCGTTGATCCAGCAGCGACAGTGGATTCTTTACCGATGGTTACAGGAGCAACCAATGACGCATTGCTTCCAATGAATGCGTCTCTCTCAATAGTCGTGCGATGTTTACGCTTCCCATCATAATTACAGGTGATCGTTCCTGCACCGATATTGGCACCTTCCCCGATATCCGTGTCGCCGATATAGGAGAGATGGCCTGCCTTGACCCCGCGTTCAAGTCTGGAGTTTTTCACTTCAACGAAATTGCCGATGCGGGCTTCCGGCCCCACATCAGATCCCGGACGAAGATGCGCATAGGGGCCTACAGTTGTGCCTTCGCGGATCCGAGACTCTTCGAGACACGAGTATCGAATGCTGCAACTCTGCTCAATAATCGAGTCTTCAATCCAGCAGTCTGGCCCAATAGAACATCCTGTATTAATGATTGTTGATCCTCGAAGATACGTGCCTGGGAACAGAACGACTCCAGAAGCAACGCGCACGGTGGAATCAACATACGTGCGGTCTGGATCCATGATTATGATGCCTTCTCGAATCAACGCTTCTATCGTCTTCTTGCGTTGTTCGAGGTTAGAAACTGTCGCCGTGCCCTCATTTGGCTCCATCATCTCTCACCCGACAAAGATGATACGCCAGAGCAAGAACTTCGATCAAGAGAATCGGTGAGGTCAAATGCGCTTGCGAACTCCCTCAGAACCTGCCTATACTTTGTTGTTCTTGGTCAACCCGAGAACATGTCCATGAACAACGTGGACACATTGCTACGTAGGCTGCTTAACACTCAAATCAGGAGGTGGTCGATGATGATTACGCGCGTCTTCTCAGGGATTCAGCCGACAGGCACCCTGCACATTGGAAACTATTTCGGAGCTGTTCGGAATTGGGCGACCATTCAGAACGACATTGAATCCATCATCTGTATTGTCGACTACCATGCCATTACCATCGACGTCGATCCGAAGACACTCAGACAAGCATCTCTGTCGATGGCCACGGATCTCGTTGCATGCGGAATTGATCCAGAAAAAACGATTCTCTTCGTCCAGTCTGACGTTCCCGAACACACGGAATTGTCGTGGATTCTTGGCTGCGTGACCTCGATCGGCGATCTTTCGCGTATGACCCAGTTCAAGGACAAGTCGAGCAAACAATCCTTTATCTCCTCCGGCCTTTTCACGTATCCCGTCTTGCAGGCAGCTGATATTTTGCTCTACAAGGCTGATGGGGTCCCTGTTGGAGAAGATCAAATACAGCATCTAGAGCTTGCTCGCCGCATCGCACGGCGCTTCAACAGCCGTTTCGGCGAATTCTTCCCCGAACCGCAGCAAGTGGTCGGAGAGAAGGGCAGTCGCATTATGTCGTTGTCCGACCCTTCCGGGAAAATGAGCAAATCAGCTGGCGAATCCCACTATGTTGGCGTAATGGAAGCCGAAACCTCGATTCGGAAGAAGGTTCGCTCTGCAGTGACGGATATGGGGTTGGAATCCGGCGAGACGATGTCTCCTGGCGTGGCCAATTTGTTTGAGATCCTCGAACTCTCGGCTGAAACGACAGGTCAACCTGAATGCGTCGATGCACTACGAGCCGATTTCGATGCGGGAACGCTTATGTACTCGAAGCTGAAAGACACGGTCTTTGAACAGATGATGGAAATCCTGCGCCCCATACAACGACGCCGAGCCGAACTCGAAGCCTCTGGGGACATGATCGATATCCTTCAGTCAGGAGCAAAGAAGGCTAGCGCGATCGCTCAAGAGACGATAGCCCAAGTTCGCTCCATTGTTGGATTGGGGACTGACAACGTCTAGCCTCTGACGCCGCCAATGTCAAAACGATCTCGCAGCTGCAGCCAAACAGCTTCGAGGTCGTTTCTCTTCAAACCTACTGCTGCTCTGCACCCTTCGTCTAGCAGCCTCTTCTCAGACGGCGCACGAAACAGCTGAAGCCAGTACGCTCGACTGCCCTCCAACCAACTGCCAATCAAGAGGAGGTTGGCTGCCGAAAGACCGGGGGCAACAGTTGTGCGGAACTCGTACTGTGGCGCGCCTCGGCGAATGAGGGAGACTGACCGTTGGATCGTCGCAAGATCGACGGACACACCCGACATTGTCTCATAGGCATCCGGAGATCCTTTGATATCCATCGCGATGTAATCTGCGAGCCCCCTCTCAAGGATTTCCTGTATCAAATCGGGGCTCGTGCCGTTGGTATCTAGCTTCACGAGGTATCCAAGTTCCTTGATTCGCTGCATTACGGTAACAAGGTCGGGCTGAACCGCAGGCTCTCCCCCGCTAATGACAACACCATCAAGAAATCCGCGCCGCTCCTTCAGCTCATCGAAGAAGCTCTCATCAAGCGTCATACCTGTTTCAGCTACGAACGATGGGAGGACAAGCTCAGGATTGTGGCAAAACGGACAGCGCAGATTGCATCCAGCTGTGAACAACGTTGCAGCGATGCGGTCTGGATAATCGATCAACGACATCCACTGAATACCACCGATGCGCATAGTCCTCCCTAAAGCCCCCCGGCGATCTTCTCACCGAGCGCTACCTAGTCGTGAGTCTGCATGCAATAGCCAACCAGTTCCTACTTGTCTTCCTGGAATCCTGTATCTGCTAGCCACATCTGGAAGCTCTCATCTCCTTCATATTGAAACGCCTGACCACCCAATGATCTGAAGTGCGAGATCATCCTCGGGCTGTCGTCAATGAGAACTGACGTCGCAAAGGAATACTCAGGGCCGAACTCGCTAAGCGCTTTTCGCCAGAGAATGCTCTTGTCCAATGTTCGATAGTCGGCTGTATTCAGCACAAGATCGAAAAGGCAATCCAGCCTATGCGCGGGCACAACAATGTCAGAGAAGACGTCCATATTCATGGTAACAAGCGCTGTCTTGCGCGTGCCCGCGCGCTGCTGGGCCGCGAAGTACTGAACTGCAGGATTGAGCTCCATAGTTGAGCAACCCTCGTGCAAAGCAGACACGATACGCTCTTTTGGTTTCCCCAACTTCTGGGCCAAGTACGACGCGATATCGTCACTTGTCAATTCACCCTTCATCCACGGATCTGCCCAGTGGATGGAGTTGTTTCCGAAAACGAGCTCGCTGATTGCATCTAGGGCATGTTGGCCAAGAGGAGCGAAGTATCGTCCAGAAGACAAGGTCCCCGAAAAGTCGAATAAGACGCTATTGATTTGCGTCGGATCAATCATCTCTCCCACTATGAAACCTCTAGATGACTGGCTGCTGTGGTGTTGCCGTCTTGTACAGCTTTCGATCAGCGAACTCCGCTTGTTTTCCGTCATTCCACTGCTCCACAGGTCTTAGGTATCCGACAATGCGAGAATACACCTCGGCCTTTTGTTGACAATGCGGACAGAGTGTCTGTTCTCCAACGAGATACCCATGTTCTGGGCAGATCGAGAATGTGGGAGTCAGCGTGTAATAGGGCAGTTTGAATGTCTCAGCAATCTTACGTACCAGAGCCTTGGTTGCCTGAGTACTGGGAAGCCGCTCCCCAAGAAAGCCATGGAATACAGTCCCTCCTGTATACCGAGACTGCAATGGGTCTTGCAGTCGAAGGGCCGCATACAGATCTTCGGTATGACCAACAGGCAGTTGCGTGGAATTGGAGTAATAGGGCACATTGCCGCCATACGCCTCTTGATTGTAGATGCGCAGATCGGCATATCGAGCGCGATCACGCATAGCCAATCTGTAGCTGGCACCTTCAGCAGGTGTAGCTTCAAGATTGTAGATGTCGTGCGTCTCGTCTTGATAGTCACCCATACGCTCTCGCATCCAATCCAGAACAGACAGTGCAAAGGCTTGACCTTCCTCATCAGCAATCGTATGTCCATTCAGATTTAGCAGGGCTTCGTTCATTCCGATCAGGCCAATGGTGGAGAAATGGTTCTTCCAGTACCCACCTGTCGCGTCCTTGATTCGGTCAAGGTAATACTTCGAATAGGGATACAGGCCATTCTCAGTCAGGGCTTCCAGCGTTTTGCGCTTAACGATCAGCGCTTCTTTGGCCAGATCCATCAAGGGGCCCAATCGATCAAAGAAATCAGCTTCATCCGTCGCCAAATACCCTA
>Ga0233437_1000729_pt1 | contig 70342 bp, 59 predicted proteins | sample SI_122_August201_FD_182714 | JGI IMG/M metagenome (GOLD analysis project Ga0233437, IMG submission 182714) | Seawater microbial communities from Saanich Inlet, British Columbia, Canada - SI_122_August2016_200_MG | ecosystem: Environmental > Aquatic > Marine > Inlet | place: Canada: British...
CTTCAAGATTTTGTGCAAAATTAACATAACAATCATCTGCCAAACTATTATCTTCAATATTTTCACATAATTGAGGGTCTTCAAGATTTTGTGCAAAATCAACATAACAATCATCTGCCGAACTTATATCCTCAATATTTTCACATAATTGAGGGTCTTCAAGTTTTTGTGCAAAATTAACATAACAATCATCTGCCAAACTATTATCTTCAATATTTTCACATAATTGAGGGTCTTCAAGATTTCGTGCAAAAAAAACATAGCAATAATCTGAGTCTATTTGATTTTTTATTTCTCCGCACAAATTAACATTTGACAATTTTTTTGTAAAATAAGTATAACATCTTTCTAAAACCCCTTGATCTTTAATTTCTTTACATAATTCAAACTTAGAAAGATTTAGCGCAAGATTATAATAACAGTAATTAGACATAAATTCAGACTTAATCTTCTCACATAATTGAGGTTCTTTAAAGTTATCTGCTAATTTGTCATAACATATATCTCTCCAACCGAATTGACCATTGTCTTCCCAGTTAATTTCACAAACATTACTATCTGAATTTATTATTGCAAATTCAAAAAGACAATCTTTTACATAACGACTGCTATTAATCTCCAAACATTTATGAGAATTATTCATTTGTACTGTCTTTTTAAAATTCAAAAAATTATCCAACTTTTCTTTTGTAAAAAATACATTAGGTCTTTGAGATATACCTTCAATTGTCATACTCCAACTAGTAGCTCCACCTCCATATCCGGAAGGTGTTCCAAAATAGACAAGAATATCTGAGTCATCAAAACAGAACGTATAACCATTATAACCTTGAGGTTCAATCATTAAGAAGCACTTCCCTTTTTCGGGATAAAGTCTGGTGATATTGTAAGAATTGATTTTTTTCAAGATTAATTTTCTAATTTTTTTTATAGTATAAAGTGATTCTTCTTTATTTTTACATTGGAAAAATCCACTACAAATTGCATTTGACTCACTAGGCTTATCTTGACCTACGGTATACCTTGTAGTTTTGGTTTGGCAGAAAACTAAATTATTTTTTTCAACTCTTCCATTAGAAACATAAGAATAAGAGTGTGAGGAGGTCCCTTCTGAAAATTCTTGAGTAAATTCATAATTCGCCTTATCATTTTTTAACAAGTGTTTTACTTCTTGATTTGAATTTGTTCCAGATAAAAAACAAGCGGATAAAGAGAATAGAATTACAAAACATAAAAATATTAATTTCAAGTTCAACCTCATAATAATGTTTTTAATTTTTTTGAGTATTTAAGATTTATTATATGAATAACACCCCAATTATTCTAAGAATATCGTTAAAACACTAATGGAGCAGGAGATTTGCACCCTTCTGCCCATGATTTAGAGTTAAACACGGCTAAGAAGAAACTAATACTTAAAAAATCTCAGTCTCGGAGAACTTCTTGTTTTATTGGATTATCCTTTAATAAAATAATAAAAAGAAAAAGATTCTCAAAATTCTTTGTATGTGCTTCTACCCTAAGACAAAAATGTCTGGGTGGTATTTCAAGAATGTTCTTACGTTTTCCATTTCTGATTTGGCTTCAGCGAAAACTGTGAATAAGACTTCTCCTTTCTTGACTTTGTCGTGCATGTGTTTATGTAAATAGACACCAGCTCCAAAATCTAGGGGGTTACCTGCTGCCCGACATAATCTTGAAATGTCTACATTATGAATTGCTTTTACCTTGCCGTCCTTTCTTGCAATAACATTTTCTGTGTATTTTCCTACTTTAATGTTAGACCAGTGTTTTACTTTTCTACCTTGGGCGTCAATTATATCATTCATTTTCTTTAAGGCTTTTCCTGAAACTAAAGTTTTTAATGCAAGTTTCATACCTTCGCCTTTTTTGGCTTTACCTCCCATTTCTAACATAATTCCTGCCATGTAGAGTGCTTTAGCTCTAACACCACGTGGGGCTTCAGGATGATTTTCTAAAACTTTCATAACATCAATTGCTTCTAAAGCAGGCCCGATTCCATTTCCAATAGGATGGCCTCCAGGAGTTGCAATAACTGTTGTTTTAATTCCGAATTTTTTTGTGATTGAAACAAAATCTTTAGCTAATAAATCTGCTTGCTTTCTTGTTTTGATTTTAGCATTATGTCCAAATGGAATGTCAATTAATAAATGAGTTGCACTCACACTTGCTTTTTTTGCAATAACACTTGCAAGTAATTGAGATTTAGCATCAATAGAGACAGGACGCTCAACTCTAATGATCATATCATCAGATGGTGCTAAGTTAACTCCACCACCCCAAGTAACACAACCTTTGGTTTTCTTAACAACTTCCTTTATTCTCTTCATATCTAAATTAACATCAGCTAAGACTTCCATTGTGTCTGCAGTTCCAGCTGGAGAGGTAATTGCTTTTGAACTAGTCTTAGGAATTGCTAGGCCGTTAGCTGCTAGAATTGGAACAATTAACATTGTTGTTCTATTTCCAGGAACACCACCAATACAATGTTTATCCATTACATATTTAGCATTTAATTTTAATTTTTCACCAGTATTAACCATTGCTTTTGTTAAATAATAAGTTTCTTTAGAATTCATCTTATTAATGTAAACACCAGTAACAAAATAAGCCATCTCATGTTCAGATAACCTTCTTTCTGCAATGTCTTTGATGATCTCAAAAATCTCACCTTCATTTAAGGTTAATCCGTCCATTTTCTTTTTAATATAATGTAAAGATCTAGGGACAGGTTCAGGTTCAACTGTGACAATTTTATTTTTTTTAGCACCAATTACATCAAATACTTCTTGAAAAAGTCCGATTTCTCCATTTTTGAGTGCACGTTTATCTGTTGCAACATCTAACATGGCAATAGTTTCTTTTTTCCCATTAACAATTTTAACTCGTTCTAATGGATGTAAACCTAATCTTTTAGAATCAGCTTCAGTTAAAACACAAACATATGGCCAGCCAGTATTTAAAAAGAATTCTTTAACTTTTAATTTCATTAAATGATCACCTTATCTTTTTTCAATATAATTATATCATTGAGCAATTATAGACTTTAAATATTTTTTTATTTGAAAGAAATATACTTTAGAAAAATTATACTGTTAATTCAGTTTCTAATTCTGATATTTTTACTTTAAGATTACCAATAGTTTTTGTGTTATCTTGTTGACCTAGAAGTTCCCCACATTCAGGGCACCGAAAATTAAAATCCATTCCTTGATCAAAATCAAGGCGGATGCATGCGTTTTTACACATGAAGAAAGCGTTAACATTTGACTCTTCTTTTTTAAGTCGCTCTTTGAGTTTTCCCAGACGGTTACGTTTCAATCTGAACTCAAGTTCATGAAAACCTTTAGGGAATAATGTCCAATAGCTGATATACCATCCCTTTTCTTTATCTTTTCTTCGAATATAAGTAACTAAATTGTGATTATTTAATTTATAGAGAATAGAACGGACCATATTGACTTCCATTTTAAGATCCTTAGCAATTTGAAACTCAGAAATGTCTGCTTTTTTCCATAGATAATCAATAATTCCTAATGCTTCTTCACCAACTACTTCACCAGCTAGGGAGAACATTTTCTTTTTGGTTATCCTTGGATGGGTAAGTCTATCTGCCATTTTAGTCTTTGTGTTGGTTGTTTTACCTATGCCTAGAAAACTGCCATGGCATAGAAGACTATTATTAAAAGGGGGATTTATAAACTTTTCGGTATGATGATACTTCAGAAAGGTTTAAATATTCTCCCAAATAATTTACTCAAATGTTAAATATAAAACTTTTTAGAGAAAATCCGGAAATCATTAAAAATGATTTAAAGAAGAGAAAATATAAAGACCGGGAAAAAGTTGTAGATGAAATAATTAAATTAGATTTAAAATTTAGAGAATTAAAAAATAAAACTGACGAAATTAAGCATTCTAGAAATCTAATCTCAAAGGAAATTTCTAAAGCTAAGAAAGAAGGCAAGAATCCTAAAGACTTATTTGTAAAAGCAAAAGAGATTCCTAAATTGCTTGAAAAAAATGATGAAAAAGTCAAGGAATTACAAATTAAGATTAAAAAACATTTACTGAAAATCCCTAATATTCTTCATGATAAAGTTCCAATTGGAGACAGTGATGAAGATAATAAAGTAATTAGAAAATTTGGAAAGCCAATAGTTCCTAAATTTGAATTAATTCCTCATGGAGAATTTGCTGAGAAGTTATGTGGGGCTGACTTTGATAATTCAAGAAAGATTGCAGGTGCTGGATTTTATTTTTTAACTGGAGATTTAGCTTTACTTAATCAAGCAATAATTAGATTTGCAGTTGATCTTTTAGTCAAGAAAGGATATACTTATGTTGAACCTCCTTTAATGATGAGAAGAGAGCCTTATTCAGGCTGTGTTGACTTAACTGATTTTGAAAATGTTATGTATAAAATTGAAGGTGAAGACCTGTATATGATCGCAACATCTGAACATCCTTTAATTTCAAGATTTATGAATGAAGTAATCCTTGAGAAAACCTTGCCTATGAAATTTGTTGGTTATAGTATGTGTTTTAGAAAAGAAATTGGATCAGCAGGAGTTGATACAAAAGGATTTTTTAGAACTCATCAATTCAATAAAGTTGAACAGATCATATTTTGTAAACCTGAAGAATCTTGGAAGTTGTTTGAAGAAACTCAAAAGAATTCAGAAGAGTTATTTGCAGCTTTAGAACTTCCTTTTAGAGTTGTAGATGTTTGTTCTGGAGATATTGGAATGATTGCAGCTAGAAAGCATGACATTGAAGTCTGGCTTCCAAGGCAAAAGAAATACAGAGAAGTAACATCATGTTCTAATTGCCTTGATTACCAAACAAGAAGACTTAATATTCGTTATTTTGATAAAGCAGGTAATAAAGTTATTCCGCATACTCTAAATAATACTGGAGTTGCAACTTCTCGTGCACTTGTTGCTATCTTAGAGAATTATCAAAATGAAGATGGAACACTAACTATTCCTAAAGTTTTACAGAAATATATGGGAAAGAAGATAATAAAATGCAAGAAGTAATTAAGAATAGGAGATCAGTTAGAAATTTTCTTGAAAAAGAAGTTGATAAAGACTTAGTTTTAGAAATAATTGACAGTGCTAGATATGCTCCTTTTGGTGGACCACCAATTAAAGAATGCCAGGCTTGGAATTTTATTATCATTAAAGATAAAGAAGTTAAAGAAAGATTATCTCATAGTTTTAAAAGTAGAGATGCTGAAAATTTTCTTAATGCACCTGTTGTTATTGCTGTAGTTATGGCAAAAACTGATCAAAGATATAAAGACTGGGATGTTGTTGCTGGCCTTGCTATTGAAAATATTTTATTAACAATTGAAGAAAAAGGACTAGGTGGTTTTTTTATGACTTCATATACTCATAATGAAGAGCACATCCATGATCGAGAAGAGTTAATTAAAAATTTAGGAATTCCTAATGAAGATTTTGAATTAATTGCTTTTATTCCTCTTGGTTATCCTGATCCTGAAGAAATAATTCCAGATAAGGAACTTAAAGAATTAAAAGATATGATTCATTTTGATGTTTGGAATTCACAAAATAATATATAAGAGTTCAATATTCTTAATAATATGTCACTTTTTAAAAATATGTTAAGAGAAGATGAAAGCTTATTTACAAATTCTGTGGCACTTGATTATGACTTTCTACCTAAGAAGATTCCATATAGAGAATCTGAACAGGATTTCATTGCAGCCTGTATTAATCCTTTATTTCAAAAGAGGAATGGAAAGAATATCTTAATGTATGGTAAACCGGGAATTGGAAAAACCGCTGCTGTTAAACATGTTTTAAAAGATCTTGAAGAAAACTCAGGAGATGATATCTTTCAGATTTATATTAACTGCTGGCAGAAAAATACAACTTATAAGATTATTATTGAGATGTGTGATCAAATTGGGTATAAATTAACTCATAATAAAAATTCTGAAGACTTATTTAAAATCTTAGAGAAGTATCTCAATAAAGGTTCATTAGTAATTGCTTTTGATGAGATTGATAAGGTTGAAGATTTGGATTTTCTTTATACAATCTTAGAGAATATTTATCGTAAGTCAATCATCTTAATTACCAATTATAAAGATTGGGTTACTAAGATGGATGAAAGAGTTAGATCAAGACTTACTTTGCAATTACTTGAGTTTAAAGAATATTCACATGATGAAACTAGAGGGATATTATTTGAAAGAAAAAGATCTGCATTTATTTCTGATGTGTGGGAAGAAGATGCATTTGAACTAATTGTCAATAAATCAGCTAAATTAAAAGATATTAGGACTGGATTATATTTATTAAAACAAGCAGGAGATTTGGCTGAAGCTGGTGCTAAAAGAAAAATAGCTATAGATCAAGTTATGAAAGCCATTAACTCTTTAGACGAATTTACTATTAAAAACTCAATGACCTTAGATAAAGAAGAAAATGACTTACTCGCTTTAATTAAAGAGAACTCAGGTAAAAGGATTGGTGAGCTTTTTAATGTCTATAAGGAAAAAGGTGGAATGGGAGTTTACAAAACATTTCAAAGAAAGATTGAAAAGTTATCTAAGAATGGATTTGTAAATGTAAATAAGATTACTGGTGGAGCTCAAGGAACCACAACTATTGTTAATTATAAAAGTAAAGAAAAGAAGCTTACTGAATTCTAATTAAAATAATAACTTAATAAATCTGGATTTGTGAGAAACGATTCTCTTTTTACATCTTCAACAATATGAAATATCTTTGAATCTCTTAATTCAAACTTATCTTCTACACTTGAAATGAATTTTTCTAAATGTTTAATGTCTGTAAACACACCTTCAATTAGAAAATCAAAATCATTATTTATTTTAAATAAACAATTAACATTTGGATTGTTGTTTAAGAATTCTTTTAATTCATCTCTCTTGTATTGATTTGTCTTAAAAGCAATGTGAACACGAGTTTTATATCCTAGTTGATTAAAATCTATTATTGGTGTGAACTTTTTTATTAGAGAGTTTTCATGTGTCTTTAACCGATCATAAATTGTGCTTATTGGAATATGAGTTTTTTTGGAAATGATTGTTAATGTTTCTCTGCCATTTCTTCTTAGATGTGTTAATATCTTTTGATCTCGTTTATGTATCATTATTAATATAATAAGAAGGGAATTTAAAAAGTTAACAAGATATTTTTCGTAAGGTTTTCGGAAAAGTTTATATTATGAAAGATTAAGATTAAAATAATGGTAATTTATGGTTATGGCGGAGTGATATTAAAAGGAAATGAAACCCTTCTAATGCTTAGACAAAATAATTCTAAATTTAATGATGAATGGTCTAATCCTGGTGGCAAAGGAGAAGAAGGGGAAAGTGAAGAAGAAACAGTTATCAGAGAGTTATATGAAGAGTTAGGAATTAAAGTTAATGTGATTAGGTTCTTAGCTACATATGAAGATTATGTTGATGAAAAACTTTTTGGATTATATAAAGGGTATTTAGTTGAGATTATATCGGGAGAACCTAAAATTATGGAACCACATAAGTGCCTTGAATTAAAATGGTTTAGTTTAGATGAATTACCTAAGAATCTAGCACCATATGCTAAGAAGTATTTAGAAAATATTTAATCATCCAATATAACTTGTTCTTTTTGTATTATCAGACTTAATTTGGATTTGATCTTTTTTAGTGATTCTTGCTTTCTTTTCAACATTCTTAAGGTCTGACTTGAATTTCTTTAAATCAATTTTTAAAGAAAGTTTTTCTTTTAGAATTTTTAATAGTTCGCCTGCTTCTCTAGTTCCTATATGTAAAGGATGAGCAAAGCTTTCTGAAAGATAAGTAACTGAAGGAATATCGTACTTTTTAGCAAGGCCAACAAGTAAACCAGTTAAGCCAATGATTGGGCCAACAATTCCTCTAATCTTAGTTCTAGTACTTGCTAATTTGTATTCTTTTACAATTTCTTTACTGTTGCCTGTAACGTAAACCTTAGGATCTTTTGGCATTTGAGACATTCCAATTCCACCTAGAGTGATAATTGTTTTTACATTCATTTTTTGGCACATATCAAGTAAAAGATTTGCAAAAGCGTGTGATGAAGATTCATCAATTGGTTGAATATCTCCAAATAATAATAATAAATCAGGACCTTTCTTGGTCTTCACATATCCTAGTCTGATTTTAGGAAGTTCAACTAAATTATCTTCATTAATAAAAACTGAATGTGGTAAATGATAAGAATAAAAATCACATAATTCTTTTGGTTTTAATTGATCAAGTAGAAAATCAACTGCGATCTTTCCTGTGTTTCCAATTCCAGGTAAACCTGAGATTAAGATTGCTTCTTTAATTTTCGGTGTTTTTGAAATTTCAGTTACTTCCCACATTTTATCTCGTTATTGTTAAGTGTTTATATATCTTTTCGTGTGATGAAAGCAGATTTTTACATCAATAATATTAGCCTTTGAAAATGACTTAATTTCACTTTCCATTAAATCCCAATAATTGTTACCTTTAGAGTAAATCTCTTCATATAAAGGAATTAAATCTGGATGATAATCAAGAAGCCAAGAATAAACAGCTTGCCAGATGCTACCTTTAATGTTTAGATTTTCTAAATAATAAAAATCAACATATTCAGATGTCGCTTCTATTATCTTCTTCCAATCTGTGATTTCAGGTAAAATTGGGCCTATGAAAACATATGTTTTAAGGCCAGCTTCTTTTAGCTTTTTTAAACAATCTAACTTTTCTTTTACACTTGATGTAAATGGCTCAATTTCTTTTCTTATATTATCATTTAAAGATGAAATTGACATTCCTACTTCGATTTCTTTAAATTGTTTGAATAAGTCAATATCTCTTGATAGTAAGGCTGATTTTGATTGAATTCCTAGTTTTGGCTGTAGTGGAATTAATTTTTTTAATATATTTCTTGTTAATTCATATTTCTTTTCAAAATGTAAATATGGATCAGTTACTGAAGATAAAAAGATGGGTTTTCCTTTATACTTATCAGTATTACTTGGGATTAGATCAGGTGCATTTATTTTTATATCAACAAAATCCCCCCAGGACTCACTGTGATTTGAAAAACGTTTCATAAAACAAGCATAACAGTATAAACATTTATGAGAACAGCCTAAGTATGGATTAATTACATAATCAGTATTTGGAAGATTAGATTTTGTAATTATATTCTTAGCTTTGATTTCTTTTATGTTCATAGATTAATAGAAAGAAATGTGGTTTATATATAGTTTGATAGAATGTCTAGTGAGATTTTCTTAAATCAAGTCACGTTTTTTATACTCTTCAACTTTGGATTCTCTTTTATATTTTGTATAAGGATCTTCAGGAGAAAACTTTACTGGTTTAGGAGAAACTGCTTTACCGCCACACTTACAAGTATCTTTTAAAGTATATTCTCCACACTTAAGGCATTTAAGCAGATGCTTTGACATCTTTTTTCTCAAATGAAAATAGAGATTCAGGATTTGAAAAGTATCCTTCTAGAATTGTGGTAATTTGTTTTAGAACATCTTCACAGATTGGAAAGTTCTCAGCTGTAATTTCAGCTAAATACTTTGATCCGCCTTCATATTTTAAAATAAAGTTTCCCTTAACGTTCTTTCTAACGTCAGAAAAGGCCTTTTTAACAACTTCAACACCGTCTGGAACATAAGTTTTAATGTCATATAACATTTGAATTCTAGCTAATGGTGGCTTAATTTGCTGCTTTACAAAAGTAGTAAGAAGTTCTAAGACTTTTTTATCAAGTTTATATTTATCAAAAGTTATCTTTTCTTCACTAACTTCTAAGAATGCATCATATAACCAAGAATAATCTTTGAAAAGTTCTGTAGTTACATCAGTATATAATTTCTTTTTATCAAGTTTTAATTCTTTAGCGACTTGTTCAACAATCTTTTCAGATCTTTGTTCTAATTTAATTTGATTGTTTTTGAAGACTCTTTCTCTTTCATTAACTCTTCTAAGGGATAAATCAACATGTTTTTTCTCAACATTTACTCTTAAAACATTGCAAACAATATATTTACCTTCTTTAACATAGTCTCTAATGTTCCTGATTCTACCAGGAGCAATTTCAGAAATGTGGACCATTCCATCGATATTATATTCTAGAATCTTAACGAAAACAGAATGAAAATGAATATTAGAAACTTCACAGAGCAAAAGTTCTCCTTCCTCAGGAAGACCAGTTCTCTTTAATAGCATTTATTCTAAAACCTCAAGAATGCTACATTTAACGTCAGACTTTCCACCGGAAGGTTGAGCTAATTCTTCATCGCAAACTAGGCATTTGACTTTTGTTGATGCCTTGCCAAAGATGATTTGTTCATTTTTGCATTTAGAGCACCGTACTTTTATAAATTTAGATGATTGTTTCATTTTATCTCGAGTTTTTTAGTTCTAATTCCCTTATTTTGCATTGAAGTTTTTTTGCATTTAGAGCATTCATACCTTAAATCAGTCTTCTTTGAGGTTTTTCTTCCGGCTCTTTTTCTAGCTCCAACTGGTTTTCTAGAATATCTACCTTGGTTTCCAAATCCTCTATTTACTCCTCTTCTCTTTTGTCTAACTTTAGATCCATGAGATAGAGGATGAGCTGATCCAGGAGGTGCTTTTTTAGAAGCTTTTACCTTCTGCTCAGTATGAGTTTTACAATGAGCACAAAATCTTTTGATTACTTTAGGAATCTTCATAAGTTTTAATGAAAAAGGATTTATTTAAATAGCTTTTGGTCACGTATCGAGGATTTAGATTTTTATGGCTCGTCCTTTAGTAATTAGAATAGTTGCAATCTTTGCTGGAAGCTGTGCTTGTTGGCCTTCTTCATAGGGGCCAAATACTTCCATATCCTTGCCCACAAACTTAGGGATTTTAGATTTAAACTCGACTAAAATCTTTAAGTTTTCTTGTTTAGGAGCACTTTCAAATTTAGAAAAGATGTTTTTCCTGTGAATTTTTAATATTTCTGAGACATTATTGTAAAGCTTAATCTCGTTTTCTAATAACTTAAAACCTTCAATTCCTGAATCAGGCATTGATACAGCTAAGTTTAAGATCTTGATATTTCTTCTTTTGATTAAATCATTAACAATTCTGATAATATTCTCAATTTGTTTTTGAGTCTTTAATATTTCATCATCGGAGAATAAGTTGTCTTGACCCATTACTAGGATCTTCTTTTTTTCTTTTAAGTAATAATTAACGTCTTCAAAGAAAGTTTTAGGTAACTCTTGAATTTCAGGTCTTTTCTTCTCTAACTGTAAGATTTCAAAAAGACTCTCATAAGTAATGTTAACTAGTTTTTCCCCCATAAAATATCTTAATTAGAAGTCCTTATTAAGTTTTTTGTAAAAAAAGAAAAGAAAAGAAAAAATAAAAAATTTATTTTTATTCTGTGGTAGGTGCGTTAACTTCGATACCAGCTAAGGTAGCTCCAGTTACAACAACTTCTTCGCCAACAAGTTCAGTCGCATACATATCGTATTTTGAAAGAACTGTGGTAGCTTTTCTAGTGTCTTCTCCGCTCCATCCTGCAACTAAAACAGCGACATTGTCTCCGTTTTCAATCAATTTAATGACTGCTTCGCCTTCGTTAAATCCAGTTGCGCAAGGCTCTGGGAAGGAAAGAAGTTCAGATGCTACTTTGTTAACACATGGTCCACCAACAACAATTAAGTTTTGTGCAGTTACATCAGTAATTTCAGATGCTAATTTAGCTGCTCCAACATTAATTCTGTTTACAACGGTTGAAGTTACAGTGTCTCCACCAGCAGTGGTTGAGATTACAGCTTCAGTTGGGGTAAAGAATACGTGGTAGGTAACTTCTTCTTCTGGATAATAGATGTTTAAGAATTCACCATTGTTTTCTTTTTCTAATTCCCAATAGGTTCCAAATTTGGAAATACCATATTCGTTGTCTCCATCTTCATCGTCAGCTGCGTCGAAATCATTTGCAGTTTTAGCTAAAGCCAAGTCAAGTTTATCATCTGCATGATATGTTACATTCAGAGTTAATGATAAAGCATCGCCTGCAGCTAAATCGTCAAAGTTATCAGAGTATTCAGTAAAGACCACATCATCATTTGATTCATTATCAGGGTCTGCTGTAAAAGTTAGCAATCCATCATATTGAGTCCAAACTTGTAATGAAGTGTTGTCATCTAATAAAATTGTGTCTGTTCCTGCATCCCAGTCAGAAATGTTAATTCCTGTGCTTCCAATTTCTTCGCCTGCTACATCGTAAGTTTTTTCTGTATTGTCAGTTAAATCAACAATTTTAACTTCGTCTGTAGTTACAGATTTTAATTTGAAGATTTTGGTAACAAATGGTGCAGAATCTCCTTCTTGTAAGATAAAGTAAGGAATACTTCTTGAAACGTTTAATGTTTCTCCAGCCCATTTTTCATGACGGTCAACATCGTCGGTTCCTTGAGAGAATAGAGCTAATTCATAAGCTTCATCATCTCTGTTAACGAAATTTAATACTAAATCGTCTCCTTTTCTATCAAATGTAATTGGAGTTTTTTCTTCACTCATTAATCCAGGGGTTGGACCTGCAAATTCCATTTTTAAAGTTTTAAAGAATGGATCTACAAGGCTTTCACCAACTAATAAGTACTCGAATTGGTCATCTTCTGCGTCAATGTCGCTAGGAGTTACTCTAAATTCCATTTTAGTTACAGCGCCAATAGCACCAGTAATCTTTGCTTCATAACCAGATAAGGTGTCTCCATCTACTTCAATTTCTTCCCATGCTCCGCCAGTTGTTAATTCAACTTTGTCGGATCCTACGAAGTACTCTACAGTAGCTCCAGGTGCTGGAACGTTGTATGTAAAGACATCATTGATGTATAATGAAGTTCCTGCTGTGTTAACGGTATCTCCACTTTCAACTGTGTAAGATTTACCATTTACTCTTAAAGTAGCAGTGCTTCCATCTGTGTTTGCTCCAATAACTTCAAGATCTAACTTAGTTCCATCATCAAGTTCTACAGATTTTGCATTTTCTGGTCCTAATCCAATAGTATCAGTTTTTTCACTTGCGTATAGAACAATTGCTGTGTCTCCAAAAGCCATGTCTGGGTCAAAAGTAAAGGTTCTTCCCAACATTGTAATGCTTTCAGAATCATCTAATAAAGTTAGATTAATTGTGTCAATGGTTACATCTAAAACATAAGCTTCATCTGTAGTATGATCTAGATATAGAGCTGGATTGGTTCCGAAAATCTCATCATCTGGTAGATCAAAAAGTACAGTATCTGCTGATAATTCTAGTTCTTGTGTATAGTCGTAATCATCGCTTTCAGAATCGTCAGTAACTACTCCATCAGCTAATAGAGTGGTCATATCATCTTCTTTAAAGCTAGTTTCAACTCCACTTAAAGCTTCCATAAGAGTCAAGTGATCTCCGGTTGAAGCAACTTCTACTCCTGCAGATGCAGAAACGGTAGTGTCTCCTTCAATTGAAATTTCTTGGTCTTCTGTAGCTTCGTATTGTAGACTAAAAGCCATATCAATAGCTCCTACTATGTCGATTGGTAAAGCATTGTCACCAACTACGACAACTGCATTAAACTTGTCGTCTTTCATAAACATGTTTGGATAGTCTGCTAAATCAGCAGCCATAGCTCCCATAAGGGTTGCTCCAAGCATGGTTACTCCAGTACCTAATGCAGCGATTTTTTTAATGGCATTTTTAAATTTCATGCACATTCACCTCGCAAATTGCGTTATTTAAGGGCTTTACAGTTTTTTTCTCTCTTAGAACTCTCTCAGTCTCGCCTTACGGCTTTATCTGGGAAGATAAGTGTGCTCTTTATAAACTTTGTGGAAATAAAATGTATGGAAAAGCACATCTTTGAAAAATTAAGCTTTAATTCGTTAAGATTCCCCATAATTGGAATAGTGTGACTGAAGAAGAGTAAATTTTAGATCTTTTTTTTAACAGCCTTTTCAGAAATAATTGCTGAATTCCCACTTGGGTCCTCTAAAATGATCTTAATTTTCTCTCTACCGACTAAAACTTTGTTTAGTTTCTTGATCATATTCCACAATTTCTTCTTATTATCTTTATCTTCTTCACTTTCAACTTGGGATTCTAGAACACCTTTAATATTAAGTAAGACCCCTTCAACATTGGAAACAAAACCTTCACTAGTAGCCCCAGGAGTCATTTCAATAATTCTTGGGATTTTTAATGTGGCTTCAGATGACTTAATAATTCTAACACTTAAATCCTCATCAGTTTCAACATCTAAAGTCCATTTTGCAGGTTCATTCTTTTCAGCAAACTCTACGTCAGTTTTTTTAAAATGACAAGCGTCACACTCAATACCGAATACAAATACTTGACCAAAATAAGGAATATCTAATTCTTCTTCTCTTAAAGTACAAGCATTTTTCCCACAGATCGGACATGGTTGGTCCTTAAGTTCATCCATAAAGATTATGTTTGAAAAAGGTTTTAAATAATTTTTGGTTACTCAACTAAACTGATCATAACTGTTTTCTTATCAGTAAAGATTTCTACGTCAGAATCTGTATATGATATTTTAAATTGAACATCAAATGGATCTAACTTTGAACCTTGCATAAACTTAGGAGCCCAAGTAATATTTTTATTGAAAATCTCACTAGGATGTACATTTTGAGTTAAAGTATCATCTTTTTGATCATCTACAATAATTGAAATTGACACCGGCTTATCTGCATTAACTTCAAAACCCCAGAATAATATTGAATCTTTAATTAAATATAATCTTTCAGGAAGCGCGCTCCATCTTGGATTTGAAGGAACAATATTTCCATTATCCTCAATTCCTACACTAACTTTAAAGTCAACTAATTCAGGAATGGAGCTTCCATCTTCACTTTGGCATTTTACTGGCACTTGAATTTTATGATGTTGTAATTGACCTTGAGCAATCATTGGTCCTGTTTCCATAACTTGGGAAAGGTCTTCATTAACAAAGGTATCGTGTAAATCTAATACTACAGAGAAAGTTTTATCTTCACAATTACCCTCTTCATCTCTTAACATTTCTGCAGAAATTGTATTCCAAACATCTAAACTTTCTAAATTAAAACTACCTGAACTTGTAAATGCATGAATCTCTTGAGGCATTACTACTTTGTTTAATGTCTGACTGTCGTCAAACACTTCTACAGTTAAGTATTTTGGAAGAGGTTTTTCAGGATTAATTTCTACTAATACATCTCCTTCTAAAGATAATAATGATCCAATTCCATAAGAAGAGGCTGTTTGTGAAATCTGTGGGCCAAAATAAGCAGTTCCTTTTCCAACTATAACAGCGCATCTATACTCATTATATAATGTACTAAATCCGCAAGATTTGGAAGGATTTGCACCTTGAAGTGAGATATCTGTGATTATTTTATCTGATTTTTGATTGCCTGTATTATCTGTATAAGTCCATTCTAAAATTGCTTTGTCAAATCTAACCTTATCTTCTACTCTTATGTAGATTTCTTCATCTAATAATTCGCCATTTGAAAGAGATCCTTGATCAATTACTTTTTCAACAACTTGTCCTGATTGGAAGCAATCACATTCTCCACTCCTTTCCTCATCCATTTTAAAATCAGCCTCCATACAGCTTAGATCTGATGAACATTTTAATTTTAAAGTATATGTTAAATCAGCACCAGCTTGTAGAGCATAACCCATATCATAAATATAAGTTGCCCAGCCATGATTTAATGGATTTGATGTGATAAATCTTCTTTGAACCGGGAATAAAAATCCTCTACTTTCAATGTTAATTAAATCAAATTTAGATTCAAGCATACCTTGGAAATCTCCTCCAGCAGGAATATCGCCTGTAAAAAAGAACATACAACCGCTGTGGAGTAATTTTCTATCATTAAATAAATTATTATAAGCACCAGTATTACCATATCTATTTGATATTGATCCTGAAATACTTTGACTAAGTGGGATATCTGCGCCAGTTTTTCTTGCATCTCTTAGTTTATCATCTGCTTTTTGCTCATTAAGTACAGTAGCAGTTGCTCCACCTAAACATCTTACAGTATCCCAAACAGTATCACAAACATATTGAGAGATTAATTCATTACAAATTCCAGAAGTTGCTTCTCCTGAGATCATAATCATTTCAAAACATTGTTTGCTTGCTTCTAAAATGTTTTCCCAATGGCCTAAATAGCCATCAATTGCAGGAATACACATTGCTGATGATGCTGAGAAAATATCTGACGTAGGATCAAAAATAAACTCTTTATTTTCATAAGATTCGTATTCAATAACTTCTTTGATTAACTCTGGAATTTCCGTATCATTTAGAGCATCTCCAATAGTATCAGCATATCTATTAAGGCCAATTGTATATGTGTCTTCTGTCTTCTCAGCAGGAGAGACTTCATAAGCTTTATAGACCTCTTTATCTTCAGTAATTAAATATAATTGATCTTCAACTTTTATGAATTGTTCAGGAAATTCTTGCTTTGCAGGACACATTTGATTTGCTTCTTGAAAGATTTTATCAATGTTACCTGATAAACCAGTTTGATTACCAGTTGCTTTAGCATATTCATCTCCAAAGAGATTAATAGTCCCATACTCTCTTCTATATTCTTTTTCACAACCAGGAGCATTTGATCCTTCCCTACAAGAGCTATTTAATTTAGTGTTAAAATCATTATATTCCTTAGCGTGTTTTTCCATTGTTGGAACAGGAGGACAAAAGATTCTATCACAAGCTAAGTTCTTAGTTTGAGTCATACTTCTTAAACTAATAATTGCATCCAAGCAATCTTGACATTCTGTTGAATCTGAATCTGGATCAATATCACAATTCTCTTCACCTAAACTTGCTTTAAAATTAGCTTCTGCAATTAATGAAGAATCATGAGTTATTAAATTACATTTTGCTTTATGTAAAGCAAGGAAAGGAATTTCTAAAGCTGCAGTTGCAACACAACCAACAGTTGCAACATCTTGAGCAGTTTGAGTAACTTCTCTTATATCCCCTATTCCATTAATAGTATTATTTAAAAAATTGATAGTTGTATTTAATCTTGGCATTGGCCTATTATCATAAATTCTTGGATCAAGCATAATGTTTGAGCTCCAACATTGATCTTGAATGATTGGTTCAGAAGTTTCACCACTCATATCATGAGTGAATTGTAATGTTAACATTAAAGGGAGCCTTACTGAATTTAGTAAATCTATTCCTGTTGATGTTGCATCATAAAGTTCTTGTTTACTTCCAGGCCATTGATTAAGATTCATGATAACATAACATTCTGTTTTATCTTCAATACATTGAACAACAGTATTTCCAATTAAATCCTCATGAAAAATTACTTTTTCAACATCATTAGTTGGATACTCATCAATTATAGGATCAAAAACCATCCGAGGGTTTGAGCCGCCACCAAAGTAATCCATTTCAATTTTAAATCCAATTTGAGCAACTCCATTTAAAAGATGTTCAGGAGTTAAATATTGAGGTGTACTTTCTGAGACTCTTACTTTCCACCAATTTCCTTCTCCACATTGAATTATTTCTAAACCAGATTGAATTAAATCTGTTTCACGACTTAAATTGCCACCAAAGTTTTCAACTGCTCTAATAATAATATTAGTAATTTCATCACTTCCTAAGGTGACTTCAAGTGAGAATTTACCATCTGCATCTGCTTGAACTTCAAAAATCTCATCTTTAATATAAATATATATATCTACAAAAGGTTTGTCAACTTGACCTGTAATTGTTTGTGTCTCAGAAGTGCTTCCACTTATATTATTTAAGTTAGTATCAATTAGTGTTACTGGGTTTAAATGTGCTGTGACATAAAATGTTCTTGAGACTTCATGGTCAGCTAAATCAACTGCCTTAATAGTAATCTCATTTTCTCCATCTTGTAAATTTACAGATAATGAAAAATCTCCTTCATAAGGTTGATCTGAAGTATGTTCTTCATCATTAACAATTGAAGTCATGATAACCGGTTCATCAACTTTTCCTTCAATTAGTAATATTGGTTCAATAACTTCTAATGGGAAATAGTCATATTCAAGAATCGGGGGTTTGATATCTGGTTTGATAAATGAAAATTGTCTTAATGATGACTCTTTACATTCAGTTTCTGTACAAGACTTAACATAGTAATCATATATATTTCCATCTTCTAAGTCATCAACAAATACAATATGCTCTTTAACATGATTTCCACCTGCTTTTTGTTGGCTTGTGGAACCAACACCAAAATAAACTATTGAATCTGACATTTCATCTGTTGCCCAAGTTATTTTAACATAACCACCATGAACTTCTTCACTGATTCCGGATTCATATAAAGTCAATGCTGAAGTTAATGGGAAAACTAAGATAAAAAGGAAGATTCCTAAAATTAATTTATTTCTCATGATAATATCGGCTCCTTAATTATTGGATTGTTCTTAATTGTATTAATTATTTCTTCTTCGTCTAAGTCAATTAAATCAAAAGCGTACAATGTAATTGAGCTTTTTGAATAAATATCAAAAGGAATATCTATGTTTCCAACAAAACCACCAGTGATTTCATCATCTTTGTAAATATAAATCTCAGTTTCATAAGAACCTTCAACTAAATTAACAGTTTCATCTCCATATTCAATCACAGTATAAGCTTCATTAGTATTATCTTTCATAAAGAGATATGCCTTTTCACCAGGACTTAATTGGGTTGATAAATTTGTTAGATTATTAAATTTAAGAACATTAACATTAACTTCAACTAAAGGTAATAAATTCATTAATACTGAATTTTGTCCATTTAATTGAACTGCTTCTTGTAAATAACCTTCTTTACTCGCAACAATAATTCCATTCTTACAATTTTCTGGAATCTTAGTTATTAGTCTTCCATTTTCTGCATCGGTTTTGCCTAAGTTACAATTGAATTTAATACAATCAAAACTTAAATCAACACCTTCTAAGTCAGTATATTTTGAGCCGTCTCTAGTAAGAATACTATATTCTTCACCTGTTTTTAATGAGCAGAAGTCTTGAGTGTCTTCAGCATTTAAATCAGGTATATTTTCTGAATTTCTATGTCCTGCATTTCTTCTAATTACAACTGGGAAGGCATATGTAAATTGATAGCCATCATCTAAAGATAATGGATCAGAGATAGTAATCTTAACAGGATATTCTACATCATAAGTGAAATGATAAAATTGGATACAATAATTCATTAAATTAACTTTACCTGTATTTTGACCTCTAAAAGATTCAGATTTCATTAAATCACCTGAGCTTGGATGAGGAACTAAATTCATTGGCCAGCTAGGTTGATATTCAATTCCAACTTTAAAATCACTAAAGTCCTCAGATAAGGGATCCCAATAAAACATTGAGTAATCTGCCATGTCTATAGGAGGGGGATTTTTACTTCCATCATAATCTGAAATCGGGTTTTCATAAGGTAAATAGTTAGTATTATCAATTCTAATTAATGGTAAGTCAGAATATATTAATTTCTTAACTTCATCTTTGACAACACTTACATTCCAATTTAATTTATTACATTGAAACATTAAATTTGTAAATGGTACTTCTTTAGAAGTAGACATAATATCAATTGTTTTTACTTCTAAGAAATTCTCTCTATTTTCTGCATTTAATATTTCACGGGCTAACCTTAAAACTCTGCCCATCCTTACATTAATACTATTTGAGAATTCTTTAATTATTGTTTTACTATTTTTAGTAATAACTTCAGTTTCCATAGATAAGACAACTTGAATATCGTCATCATTAATTTCAACTAAGACTTCACGTTCATCACTTGGTAAAACATCAAACTTATCAGAGAAAGGTTCATAGTCTTTTAAACAAGAATCTAAATTACTATCTATATAATTACTGATCTCGCTTGCTATAAAATCATTAGTTGGAACTTGACTCCTGTGATTATAATACCAGTATGGAATTTCAAATCCATCCATAATTTCTAAATAAGCATTTGGATTAACTAAAATTTCAGCAGGAACTTCAATAAAACCAGATTTAATTCCAACTTCAAGTGATGCTTTCTTACCTAATTGAAATAAACATTCTTGAGTAAATGATTCAACAGGTTTTACTTCATCAGGAAGTTGCTGAGTATCTACTTTTACATTCTTTTTTGAAATAAGTGTAAAAGCAGTGAAACTGAGAATGATTAAAAGAACTACAACTATTAAAAAAATAGTAACTTGTCCTTTTACACCCCTTTTCATTTTAGTAAAACTCTTTTTATAAGTAACTTAGTCCATGAATTAAATATTAAGTATATAAATAATGTGATTAAAGATCCTATTAATGGTATCTTTGAAATAAAGATTAATAATAGAGTTAATACAAGAAAATCTGCTGAAATATAAAAGAATAAACATAGCATTTTAGGGAAATTCTTGAATAATAACTTAAATTGTTTTAATGCAGAAGATAGATTCTTTTCTTTGGTTAATGCATTAAAGAATATATTATTTATATTTAGGAAGTAAAGGAAAGGAATTCCTAATATAAACATACATAAATATAGAATCACTGCAATTGGCATCTTTGTTGTTATGTTTAATAGCATTGCAAGATTAACTGGAATAAAATAAAAGAATGTTACAGCTAAAGCAATAATTGCATAGATAAAAATTGGAGAATAAATGAGATTAATTAATAATCCTCCCCAAAAATTCTTTTTATTAAATTTTGAGTTATTAATGTATTGCCATATGAAATATCTTGAAATATACCAAAATGTTACTAATCCTAAAATCATAAAAATTAACATTAAAGACATTTTTGTTAATATAGCTGAAGTTATTTGATTAGTAGCTAATTTATCTAATGAGTCAGTAAAGATTGAAGTAATTGATCCAAAGATTGTGATCAAAATTGCTAAACCAGCGAAAGTTAAAATTTCAGCTAAAAAAAGCCACTTTAACTTTTTATTTTTTAAAGCTATTATGGCTTCTTTAATATATTTAGATAATTTCATTGTACCAAACCCGGTTTATGTACAACTTCAGTACAATATTCATAAATATTTCCAACGTGGTCTAATTTGTTCACCAGTTCAGGATGTAATATATACTGATGATCTATTATTCTTAAACAAACTCTATTTAATTTAACAGGCCAGTAATAAACTAATGCAGTACCTCCACCCCTTACTTCAGCAAGACCTGAGCTAACGTGGACTAATGGTTCATCTCCACCAAGTAAGACAGTATAGATTTTACCATCAATATCTTGCCCATATAATCCTAAATCATATGTACCTCCTTTGAAGGTTGCAAATTTACCTACATTAAAAGTAATTTTATTATAATATAGATTTGAAGGTTGGATAACTCCATTTTCATCTTCAGTATCTACTTCAACATCATCTAGAGACATTTCAATACCCTGAGGATTAATTAAATCTTCAACAACATATGTTTCTGGGTAGCGTAAACCATCTGATCTAATTGCTTGCAATTGTAATGTTGGTACATTTTCATATTTACCAACTTCAATTGAATTTTCTGGGGTTGGTGCTTTCCATTTAGTTAAAAAATTACAAATCCCCCCTTCAATATCTTGCATTGCATATCCTAAATCTTTTCCATGGCCAGATACAAAGGCTGATCTAATTGATTGTTCAGTTTTTAATGGATCAATCCAGTCAAATGCGCCCATCCAATTAATAAAAGTAAAGACACCTTCTGATGTTTGCATCATTTTATTTACGCCTTCTATTACTTCAGTTAAGGAACCAATTTCAAATTCAATTTCTACTTCCTCTTCTTCAGGTTCATCAACAGGAGTAACATTATCAGATAAATCTGTTTTATCAATTTCAAAACCGATTAATTCACCAGTTTCTTCATCAAAGATTGCTTTAATCTTTGCTCCATTTTGAGTTACAGCATAAAAACCATCTTCAGAATTACCTGTTAATTCTATACTTAATGAATCTGAACTAAATTCATAATAAGTTTCTCCGTCTTCATTTTGTTTTTCTTCAAAATTATAATTATTGCCAACAATAATATATGAACCATCTCCGTCATCATCTGATAGAGTTATCTTATCATCTCCATTTGATAATGTGACATCTTGAGTTCCATACCATTCTTCTTCAAGTTCTAAAAATAAACCTTCAATTACATCCTCAGGTTCTGTTTCATCATCTGCTTCTGATTCATCATCTGCTTCTTCGTCATCATCAGTTTCTTCATCTTCATCTGTTTCTTCGTCATCATTATTTGCTTGGTGAGTTAGTTTAACTGGTTGAGGAACTTCTTTATAATCGCCAGAATCTAATAATGCTTGGGTTTCTTCAGAGTAATCTCCTCTTACTTCATAAATAATTCCATTTGCTTCATAGTATGAAACTGCAACTTTACCAGGCACAATTTCATCTCCATTTTTCAATTCAACTTGTCTGAATGTCTCTCCAAAAGGATCTGCGCCTTCAGGTAGATCATTGGAATTAACAACTCTAAATTCACTAATTGGGAAAGCGAAAGAATATGGCCCCCCATTGAAATTTAATTCATTTCCAATATATGAGATAGATGTAATTGGATTTGTTTCTGAAAAACCATCTAAGTAACCACCGAAGTCATAATCTATTGGTGCTTCTTCAGGAAAACATTCATTTCCGACACAGTTACTAGTAGATGTTTCTTCTGGAGTTTCTTCTGGTGTTTCTTCAGGAGTTTCTTCTGGAGTTTCTTCTGGTGTTTCTTCAGGAGTTTCTTCTGGAGTTTCCTCAGGAGTTTCTTCTGGAGTTTCTTCTGGAGTTTCTTCTGGAGTTTCTTCAGGAGTTTCCTCAGGAGTTTCTTCTGGAGTTTCTTCTGGAGTTTCCTCAGGTGTTTCCTCAGGTGTTTCTTCTGGAGTTTCCTCAGGTGTTTCTTCTGGAGTTTCTTCAGGAGTTTCTTCTGGAGTTTCCTCTGGAGTTTCTTCTGGAGTTTCTTCAGGAGTTTCTTCTGGAGTTTCTTCAGGAGTTTCTTCTGGTGTTTCCTCAGGAGTTTCTTCAGGTGCTTCAAAAGAATAATCCTCTCCAGGCAAATTATCAATAATTGATTTGAGTACTGTCAAACTATTATCAAAATCTTTTGTTTCGCCAGTTTTGAGATCTTTTAAAAAGTAATATTTAACTCCAAAACCCCACCAAGGACGGTATGCTTCAACATACACACCGTTTCCATCTGCCTGTTTGAATTCATAACGATCTTCATTAGAGTTATAATTACCAGTTAAGTGTTCTCCTGCAGAATAAAGATTCCAATTTTCAAGATCTGATAACTCTGAACTAACTTCTGAGTTTACAGGGACATTAATAGGCTCATTTGAGTGCCCAGTTGAAGAACTTACATCTGTAAAATATAAATCTAGACTAGAATGTTCTGCATATCGTTCTTCAACTTCTTTTTTCAAACTAGTTAAAGAATTTGTTTGAACAAGACTTTGACCATCAATTAAAGATCTGAAATGATATAGACCATTATCATAAGTAATTGAAAATCCATGAGAGACTCCCGATGGGCTTATGAATTTATACCCACCATTGCTACTCTCAGTTGTAATTAATTCTTCGTCATTATATACAATTTTTAAATCAGCAACTTCATCCAAATCAGATTGACCTTGAACAAAAGCTGATGTTAAAACTAATAAAAAAATAAAGAGTCCGAATAATTTTGCTGATTTCATTGTATCATCTCACAATAATTGACATTTCCTGTTTTTGATTCCCAATTCGATTTGATAAAAATTAAATTGTCAATAAACTTAATTGCTGAATCGAGTCCCTTTACAACCTTACATACACCTTGAGCGCCAGGAACTGTTTCACAAACTAATCCAAGGCCACCAAAGCCGGTACTAACCCAATTTGAAGACATTTCTTCTACTATTCCACCAATTTCCTTGATTAATTTCATTGGAGGAACTAAGAAGGTTAATTCTCCCATCCAGAATTTACAAACACTAAAAGAATGCATTTCATCACAAAAGATTATTGCATTTAAGTTTCCTTGTTTGCTCATTTCTTGGATACAATAAGCGTGTGCACATTCAATTTGTCTTCCTTCTTCAGCTTTATCAATTATTCCAGGTAAACAAAATGTTGCAATACTTGAAATTAATGAGCTTCTTGGGTTTAACCAGGATTCAACATCTTCTTGATCATATACGGCATTAGTTGAACCATTAAATGTCCATAACTTAGCATAATTTTCTGTAAGATTTGTGTGAGAACCAAGTAATGGTCTTTCACAAGTTACATAACCACAGATTCTACCTGCAACTTCTCCTATTTTGTTTTCTCCAGTTAAAGAAGCGGTTAGAGAGGCAATTGCATTATCAACAAAAGTTGCTTGAGGATAAAATACCTTTATTCCTTCAAAGACATCTAATAATAATGCTATGTTTTTCCATAAGTCACATGCAAAATCAAATGCACCAAGTACATTTTTAGCACCAGAAATCCACTCAGCAGAAGCTAAGCTTCCTGCTTTAATACTTTCAATTTTCTCATTGACTACTTCATCTGGAAGTTGAGAAATATATGTATCAAAGACTAAATCAAAAGATTCTATTTCAGGATTTAAGTTAACAGATTTAACATTATCAGCAGTTGTGATTAAACTAAAAATGGAAATATTACATGATAAATTAAATAGTTCATTTGGAATTTTCTCTTTCTTTAATATAAATTCAAGTAAAGGATCAATACCAACATTAGAACTATCAATTACTGTATAATCTCTAATATATTTAGCTGCTGGCCCTTCACATTCAGAATTTTTTAATACTGCTAAAAGTTCAACATGAGTTGTTCCATATAAAACATCATCTTCATCAACATCAGGAGGTAAAACTAAGTCCTCTTCTTCATCCATTGGCCCAACTGCTCGATCGTATTTTTCTAAATTTATTTCAGTTAATAATCTATGATTAATCAGTGGTGCAGTTGCAACATCAAATGCGGATGGCATGAATTGAATGTTTTCAACATAAAAGTAATTAGTTTCAATATCAAGTAAATCTAAAATTGTTAAATTCTGAAATTGTTCAATTTTATTTTTTCCAATATCCTCAAAAATGAAACTTGCTTGATAATATCCAGGTAAAGCACATGGAATAATATAGTCACATGTAAAAGTGCCATCCTCATTATTTAAACAAGATGTAGTCACATCTTCATCTGTAATACCAACTACAGGATCTTCACCAGGTGGAGTTGTAATAGGATCTATTGGCGGTGGTGTAGTTATTGGATCAAAAAGAATTTCATCTGACATTAAGTCTAAAGGAATGACTCTTGCTGTCATTAAAGGCCCTTCTTCTTCAATTTCTGCCCTAACGTGAATTGGAATACATTCAAAGTAATAATCTTTTTTATTTAATTCAAATGGACCTTCTTCTTGCCAGATTGTATAATTGATTAAAACAGGCGGAGTTCTTTCAACATTAACTGTTAAGGTTAATGAATTAACAATAGTATTATCTAAAGCGTCAGTTGTAGTCATACTTGTAACAATTTCACCAGAAGTAATTCCTTCAGGAACTAAAACATTTGTCCATTCGCAGATCCACTTATCATCATCTAGATTACAAGTATTTGCTTCATGTTCAGTTCCAAAAGCATCAATAAAGGCTTTTGATGGGATCATTTGTCCTTCTTCGTGATACCTAACTTCAATTTTTGGAATTGTTGCGCCAACATAAATGTTTTCAGTTTCACCATTAATTAACATTTCTTCAGCCTCAGGCCCCATATCATCTAAATTAAATGAGAAAGGAATCTGTTCAATAATATTATTTCCGGCTAAATCTGTAACATTAAAACCAATAGTAACATCTTGGCTCAGAAGATTTATTGGAAGTGAAGGGAAAGTACATAGATATGTATTTAATCCATCAGGAACACAAGTATTTGGAATCCATAATGAATGTCCATATTGAGGATTTAGATCTGAGAAATCAACTAAAACATTAAGAGCCTCAAAATTCTCTTCAACTACTTGAAATGAAAAATCAACATTATATTCAGTGTTTAATGTTAAAAAACCATTACCTAAATAATCAAAGTCAAGTGAGCCATCTATTACATCAGGATCAACATTATCTACATCAAATGTGTAACAATCAAAGTCACCTAAGTTTCCGGCCCAATCTTCAACTTTAAAACAAACTTCTTGAGAAACTGCTGAATCTGGAATAATTGTTAAAACATTATTAACAGAGCAAGGTTTTGTTGCGAAATCTTCATCATCAGCTACACCATTAACTTGAACAGTTAATTTTTTTATTCCAGAACATAAGTCTGAGCCTATAAATGCAGAATCTAGGATTGCATAATTTACATCAAAAGGTTGACCATTTGTTAAATCATTTTCAAAAGTAACATCAATTGATGGTTCAAACTCATCAATCCAAAAAGTGTGAGTTAATTCTTTTTTCTTAACTCCTTGATCATCTCTTAATTGTACTAAGATGTCATATTCTCCACCCATTGCAGGAAAGAATCCCCCGCTATAAGTACAGAAGTAATTTGATCCATCTACAACACAAGAATCCATTTCAACTCCATCTAAAGTAACTTGAGTAGGAAGGATTTCTGCGCCATCTAAAGAAAAGTAACCTTCAACATACAAATTATCTCCTTGTGCAAGGAAGTTATTTGCATTAGAGTTTCCATAAACCCTCATATCAAAGATTTGTGGTTCTGCTGAAACTAGTGGTAAAAGTAATAATAGTCCTATAATTAAAATTTTAAGTTTCATTTTATCCTCGGCTCCAACATTTCCCGATATCTTTTCGATAAACTTTCAATGTCATTTATTACACTTAAGTCTGTATATTTTGGATCATCAATACTAAATAAATCAAAATATACTGAGTATATTGTTATAGAGTCTGAATTTTCAAAATCCTCTGGGGTTATTTCAAAATAACCAGAATTTGAATTTAAATTAAGTCCACCATAATGACCTTTGGAAATTATGGTTGAATTCATTTTACCAATTCCTAAAACACCATTTGTTTCAGGGATGAATAATTCCTTATCTTTAAACAATAATACTTCGACTTCATATTCTCCAGGAGAAAGAAATACTTTTTGAAGAGTTCCAGGAGTAAAAATCACTGGAATCTCATAAACTTCTCCATCAGTATTTACACGTTTAAAAGTAATAATTAATTCTTCATCATTATCTATTGGTCCAATTTCTGGCTTAAGAGTATCAGAAGATTTGTATAACCATTTATTTGCTTCTAACAGATTTGAATTTTCTTCTTTTTCAAAAATTAATTTCTTTGCATCAATTTGGAACTCTTTTAATTCAGAAAGTTCTAATCTTACATTCTCTCCTTTATTCTTTTGAGTTGAAATTAATTCATAATTTGAAACAAATCCTTCTTTATTAGGAATCAAAACTCCATTTACACATAAAGGTAATTTAGTTTTAAGATACCCATCGCTATCAGTTTTACCAACAAAACAGCCGGTTTCACCACATTTATAGAATAGATCAACATCAGAGATATCATAACCATAACTATCTTTAGTTTTTATTACGATATTTCCACTTAGTTTTTGTTCACTTTCACACATCATTGTTTTCTTGGAATCTACATTTCCTAAAACTGCATTTTGGAATAGTGGTTGATTATTACGAACATTTGCTTCAAGTGCAAATTGCATTTGGTATGGTTGTCCATTCTTTTCAGTTTTTAATGTAACCATAACTGGATAAGAAACATCATAAGACATCCAGTAATCGTTCATACTAAATTTAAACATTATCAAATCGCTAATAGAAGTGCTTCCTCCGATAGTTCCATCTGTCATACCATTAATTGCAAAGTAAAATGGTTTATCATATAATGGAGTAAACATAATTTCATAATCAGATAAATCAAAATCATCAAGTTCTAAAACTGCTCCAGGCACAGGAGTTTCATCTGAATATCCTTTGGAACCTAAAACTTGAATTGCATTGACTTTAGATAAAATATTATTTCTAAAATCTTGTTTTGCATCAATTATTGGCCAATACATTGGGGTTTTTCCAAACTCAACCCTTCTTGATAAAGGAGGTAACTTGTCTTCATCTAATTCAGAATAAACTGAAAGTAAAGATAAAGTAAATTGTTCTAAAAACCTTTTATCATTTTCAGCATCAGTAATTGCTTCTGAGATTTCATATAATTCTTTAAAATTAAAATTATCTTCAATAACAAAAGTCTTCATTTCATATTTTTCATTATCCTTTTCAGCGAGAACTGGATAATTAATAACAACTTTAATTGTATCTGAAATAAGAGTTGTTACAACAACTTCTCCACTTCTTTTCACATCATATCCTTGATACTCAAAGTCTTTAAAATCTAATTTTTGTAAATTTTTCTTAATATATCGGTCAAATTGTGCTTCAATTGAATAATCGCTAGTTTTTCTAAGACGTCCATTCTTAAACTCGCTATTCAAAGGAGGTTTTAAAGAACCATATACACAGTCCTCTTCACAATTGTTTGAGGATGCTAAAAAGTGCCAGTAAGGGCAAATTCTATCACCAGAAAATGGTTTAACAACTAAAGATTCAGTAGGATCATCAGCTTCACCATAGTCATAATCTTTTGGATCAACAATACCACAGAACTCTCCTGAGCTAAATAATGCTTCACTCAAGCTTTCTTTTGATTCCATTTCAATAAATTGTTTGATTGGCTCAAAAGATTCTGGAACTGGACCAGTTTTGACTTTATCTATTCTTGTGTTTGACTTTAGTGTTGTTAGAAGTAAAAAGACAATAACGATTACCACTGCTAACACGATAAATACAGTAACTTGACCTTTTTTTCTCATGGACGTCCACTCTTTTTTAGTTTTATAGAGAATTAATTCAAGTTTTAGTATATATATTTTTCTATCTGTATTCTCTTAAAGAGTTGACTAAGAATAACGTTCTGAACTTTTATCTAATTGAGTAGCTCTAAACTCTAAAGCTTCTTGATTTTTTTGAAGATATGCAACTATTTTCTCAGGAGTGATTAATTCTTCTTCAAAAAGATTAGCATAAGATTTCTTTAAAATATCTAACCAAGCCCCTGGTTTGCATTCACGGATATGACCGCCGAGATTTTGGCTATCAGAAGGTAATTTTGATCTGAAAACAATGTCGGTTTGAGAACTCTTTCCCCGAGGAGAAGTATATTTTACAAAAATAGTTTCATGGTCAAGATTGTTTTTTTGATTAAAGATTCTTTCAATATCTATTGAAATATATGTGTCACTTCCCTCTTCCTCTCTGATTAGAAAATTATGCTTGTGAGATTTGGTATCTTTTCCCTGAACAATTTCACCCTGATCAGTAGAAATATATCTTTTAATCCCATCATAAATTACTTGAGCCTCAGCAGTTTTATACCATAAATCACTTTCTTTTTCTGAGACGGAAGCCTGAGCTTTTTGAATTCCAGCTAAAGCTTGATCAACTAAGTCATCAATTCCATTAACTGGAGAATTTTCAGTTGCCATACTTCAAAGAAGAAAGTTATCCTTTATAAAGTTAACCCTTTTTGTCGTTCCTTGTTAGTAACTATCTAACTTCAGAACCATCAGGGATATCGATCTTAATAACTTCAGTTTTAGACTTTAAAGGTTTATCATCGACTAAAACTTCTTTGTTTTTTACAACAAATTTAACTTCTTGAAATTGTTTGTAAGAAATCTTCTTTTTATTTGGTTTAGATCCTTCAATAAAGACAGATTCTCCTGGTTTTGTGTTTTTAGTTTCTAAGAAAGCGAATTTTCCTTTATTTAGAGAAGCAAGTAGCATTCCCTCTGATTTTTTCCCACGTAAAACTGCAGGTTCTAGATTAGTAACAATTGTGATTTTTCTTCCAACTAATTGGTCTTTTGTGAAGTATTCTTTAATTCCAGCTACAATTTGTCTTTTACTTTCACCTAAGCCTACTTGTAAGACCATAAGTTTATCTGCATCTGGATGGGGATCTGCTTCTAAAATTTCTGCAACTTTAAGGTTTAATAAGTTAAACTTAGATTCCTCTTTAGGTTTTTCTCCTGCAAATTTATCTTTTAATTTAATTACTTCTTCATCTAAGATTTTTGAAAATAATGGTTTTATTGATTTTAATTTAGTTTTAGGTTTAATTGATAATTTACCTAGGTCTTTCCATTCTAGTTTTTCAATACCTAAAATAGTTTTTACTTCACTTGCTATTCCTGGCATGAAAGGTTCAAGTAAGATAGTTAAATCTTTAACGAAGTTTGCGAGAATAAATAATGTATCTTGACAATTTTGTTTGTCAGATTTAATAGTTTTCCAAGGTTCGTTTTCTTGAAAGAACTTATTTCCAGTTTTACTTAATTCCATGATTAACTTAAGGGCTTTTTTAATTTCAATCTTATCAAATTCAGCTTCAATCTTTGGTAAGAATGAATGCCATTCTTTGATAAATTTATTAGTTTTAACTTTGCTTTCTGGAATTACTGAGTCAAAAAACTTTTTAGTAAAAGTGAAAGTTCTATTTACTAAATTTCCAAAATTAGCAACTAATTCATGATTATTTTTTTCTTGAAAATCTTTCCAATTAAATTCAGTGTCTGTTTTTTCTGGACGATTAATCATAATATAATATCTAAAAACATCTGCCTTATAGCCAGTTTTCATGGCATCATCACCAAAGACACCAATGTGTCTTGACTTTGAAAACATTCCAGATTCATAATTTAAATATTCATTAACTGAAATTTGATTTAATAAAGAATATTTTTCTTTACTTCCAATTAAAAATGATGGGAATAAAATTGTGTGAAATGGAATATTGTCTTTTCCCATAAATTGAACAAGTTCAACATTTTCAGGATCTTTCCACCAAGATTCCCAATCTGGGGTGCATTCTTTAGTAATTGAAATGTAAGCAATAGGAGCATCAAACCAGGAATAAAATACTTTTTTCTCAAATCCTTTTAACGGAACTGGAATCCCCCATTTTAAATCTCTAGTAATACACCTAGGAGTTAGCCCTTCTTTTAACCAAGCTTGAGTCATAGTCCTTGCATTATCAGACCAATTTGAATCTTCTTTTTTAATCCATTTCTTTAATTTTGGTTCTAATTTAGGTAAATCTATGAATAAATGTTGAGACTTTTTAAAAACAGGAGTTGACGCACAAATTGCGCATCTAGGAAGTTCTAAATCTTTAGGATCAAGTAACTTTCCACAACTTTCACATTGATCCCCTCTTGCGTCTTTATATCCACAATGAGGGCAAGTACCATGAACAAATCTATCTGATAAAAACTTCTCACATTTGTTACAATAAGCTTGTTCTACAGTTTGTTCAACAATAAAACCATTTTTATCGAGTTTTGTGAAAATATCTGATGCGATTTCATGATTTTCTTTAGAAGATGATCTTCCCCAACAATCTGGATTACATAAAAACCAATCATATATCTTTTTATGAATCTTAGAATATTTATCACAAATTTCTTTAGGAGTGAGTCCTTCTTCTAAAGCCTTAGTTTCAGTAGTAGTACCGTGCTCGTCTGTTCCTAAAACAAAAATATTATCCTTTCCTTTTAATTTTAAATATCTTGAATAGACATCTGCTGAAATAATACAAACTAAATTACCTAAATGTGGAACATTATTCACATAAGGTAATGCGGAAGTGATTAATATTTTCTTCTTCAATTTAAGCCTCCAAAGCAAATTCACATTCTGATATTTTTTCGTCAACATCCAGAATTCTTTTAATTTTTCCTTTTCTAATAGCATTCTTTCTTGCTAATAGTGGATCATTTTCAAATTCTTTTGGAATAATAATATCGTCAACAAAATAAGTGTGGTTGATAATAATTTTCTTAAACTCATCTGTTTTTAAATCAAATAAAAACTCATCTTTTACGATTGGAAAGTCGTCTAGTTCAAAGACAGCCCTTACATAACCAGGTTGAAGTTTAATTTTTGGTAATTTTGTTTTCTTAACACTAATTGTTCTTGAATTAGAACTCATATGTAATAATAAATAACAATCCCAGAATTTCTCATTAAAGTCCTTATACTCATTTACAGACATTTCATGATCAATTTCATACATAAATCCTTCTTTTCCTCTTTGTTTAGATTTCATGAACTCAATTTTAGATTCATTTAGATCTGCTTCAAGATCTTTAGTAGTAATAATGTTTCCTCTTAAGTGAACTTTATCAGTTACGATAGTTGACATGAATTTATGAATAGCATTTACATATTCAATTCCACCTGCAAACTTAATTGCTTTCTTTGTTTTTTGAAATTTTACTTCTTCTTTTGTAAATTCGCCTAAACCAAACCGAATAAAAACACGATGAGTTTCTTTGTCAGTTTTCCCTTCTTTAATTTTCTTGATAAAATTCATCTAATCACCCTATAAGATTTGAAAATAAAATATATTTATATGTTTTTGGAATCCCTATCATATCTTTTTGAAGTCAATTGTAAAAATCTTTTGTGAGATCTTTTCTTCACTACCTTTATTTTTCTCAAAAGATAAGGTTTTTGCTCCAACTTTCTTTTTGATCCGATCTTCCCACTTTGAAATCTTTTTAATTAAGTCTTCTTCTCCATCAATAAATAAGTTAATTCTATCTTGTTTAATTAAGTTCTTTTGTTTTCTTAAATATTGAACCCTTCTTGTTAACTCACGAGCAAATCCTTCAATCTTAAGATCCTCAGTAACTAATTTACTCATATAAACTGGACCATATTTTGTATTTCCTAAAGTCCAATCTTCAGGTGGGGTTTCAATAATTAAAATATCATCTTTAACAATTTCAAATTTCTTTTTACCAACTTTTAATATAAACTTGCCATCACTATTTAATTTAGGTACATCAATCTCATTTAGTTTTGGGATTATTTCTGCAAGATCTTCTTTAAATTTCCTGCCTAAATTTCTAAAGTTAGGTTTGATTTCATAAGTTACTTCAAACTCGCTTTTAATTTTGAAATCTTTTATATTAACTTGATTTAAGATTAAGTCCTTTAGTTCTTTGACTGCCTTTTTGGCTTTAACATCTTTAATTAAAAGAACTGCTTCTTTTAATGGCCATCTTCCACCAAAGCCAGTTTTCTCTCTTGCTGAAAGTAAACCTTGGACTACATCCATTGCAACATCAACATTATTTTCAAGCTCTAAATCAATTTTTTTAGAATCAAATTTAGGCCAATCAAATAAATGAATAGATTCTTCTTTAAGGTTAAATTCTTTTTTAAGATTTAAGTAAATCTCTTCAGTTACAAATGGAGCGATTGGTGCAAATAATTTTAATACTTCCATAAAGACAGTATAGATAGTTTGAACTACTTTTTCTCTTTCATCAACTACTTTCTCACGAGTTAGTTGGATATATGTCCTAGATAATTCTAAGAAAAGGCTTTCAATTACATCTGGGACCTTATCTAATTTATAATTGTCAAATAAAGTTGTTACTTCTTTAATAGTTGAATGTAATTTTGAGATTATATATTTCTCTTCAACATCTACTGCTCTAGGTTTATCTAATTTCAATCCTTTTGCATATTCAATTATATAACGATGTAAATTCCATAAGATTCCAATATTTCTATATCTAACTTTAATGTCATCAAAGTTATAATTCATATCAACCCCTGGATTAGCAGCACCGATTGCATAATATCTAAATGCATCTACACCATATTGGTCAAATACTTCACCTGGCCTAATAACATTTCCAGTTGATTTAGACATTTTTCTTCCATTACTATCATTAATAAAACCATGCATGTAAACATTCTTGTAAGATGGTTTTTTATGTGAAACCATTGAAGAAATTAATAGTAAATTAAACCAACCTCTAATTTGATCTTTTCCTTCAATAATTAAATCTGCAGGGAATAATTTTTCAAAAAGATCTTTTCTTTGTGGGAAATCAAGACAAGTCCAAGAAACAGATCCTGAATCTACCCAAACATCAATAATATCTGGAATTCTTGTAAACTTTCCACCACAAGAACATTTCCATTTTACATTATCAATCCAAGGTCTATGTAAATTTGAAGGTACTTTAGCGTGTTTTTCAAGTTCCTTTTTATTACCAATAATTTCAAACTTTTCACACTTATCACATTGCCAAATAGGAAGTGGTGTTCCCCAAAACCTTTGTCTTGTTATTGAATTATCTCTTAAATTTTCTAACCATGAATCAAACCAATTAGCACCAGCCCAATCTGGAACCCATTTTGTTTTTGAATTTAATTCTCTTAATTCTTTAACTAAATCTTCAACTTTAAAGAACCATTGAGTTGTTGTTCTAAAAACAACAGGACTTTTACATCTCCAACAATGAGCGTAATCGTGTTCTACTGGTGTTGATGCAATTAAACTTCCATCTTCTTTAAGCCACTGGATAAATTTATCATCATTATCTTTTGCAGTTAACCCTTCAAAACATCCTGCTTCCTTAGGGAAAACTCCTTCTTCAGAGATTAAATTAAATGGAGGGATTCCTTCTTTATGTCCAACTTCATAATCCTCAGGACCACAACCAGGAGCCATATGAACTAAACCAGTACCTGCTGAAAGATCAACATATTCGGAAGATAAAACAACAGAATGAATTTTTTCATTTTCTACATTTTTAAAAAACTCAATTTCATCCTTCATAGGATGAACATATTTCATTCCTTTCAGTTTTTTACCTTTAAATTCTTCAAGGACTTTGAACTTTTTATCAACAACTGAGTTCATAAAAGCATTAACTAAACCTTTTGCAACTACCCATACTTCATCCTCAACTTTAATTTTAACATATTCTAAATCTGGATGAACCATAATTCCTAAATTAAAAGGAATAGTCCAAGGAGTTGTAGTCCATATAATGAAATATTCATTTTTAGTATTTTTAACTTTAAATTTGACAAAAATAGAATTATCAGTTACGTTTTCATATTCTAATTCGTGTTTAGCTAAAGCAGTCCCACAGCTTTTACACCAAGTCATGGTTTTTTCTCCTTGGTATAGCCTTTTGTTTTTATGAGCTTCTTTTACTAACCACCAAACACCTTCAATAAATTCAGTTTTAATTGGTTGATAAGCATTGTCAAAGTCCATCCAAACTCCTAAATCTTTAAACTCTTTATTCATTAATTTTAAATTCTCACGAGAATAAGATTCACATTCTTTAATAAAATTATTCATACCGAATTTTAGAATTGCCTCCTTACCATCTAACTTTAATTTGGCTTCCACTTTCTTTTCTACAGGTAAACCATGCATATCATAACCAGCTCGATCAAAAACATCTAATCCCTTCATCCTAAGATATCTTAAAGCACAATCCTTTAGTGTTTTATTCCAAGCATGACCAATATGAATTTTCCCAGAAGTATAAGGTGGACCGTCTAAAAAATAGAATTGTTTTTTACCTTTATTCTTAGCTTTAGCTTTATCATAAACTTTATTCTTTTTCCAATAGGATAAGACTTTTTCTTCAATTTTCTGGGGATTGTATGATATCATTTTATTCTTGAAATAAACCTCGTATATAAATTTTAAGAAAAAAAGAGCTATATCTACATCATAATGATGCCAATAATTCCTATAAGCCCATTTCCGTACATAATAATTAAGAAATTAAAGTTCGTATATAAATGTTACTTACTAGTTACTTAGAAGGAGTTAGGTTTATAAAACGGTTTTAATTCACATCAGCACAATGTCACTTAGACGAACACAAGATGATCCTTGGGACCTTCCTTTTGGAAGTAGTATGGATGAGAATGTATATGGCATTATTGAGGAAGTTAAAGCAAAAGAAGCTGAGATCCCCCCTGTAGAAGAGGAATATGAGTTCACATTACCGAGCAGAGAATACCCTATTTTTGCACCATCAATGGTTCGTGCATTTGATCTACATGATTTAGTTGAAGATCTTGAATTTATAGCATTTAAATTAACTGGTAAGAAGAATTGGAATGGAGATTTAAGTTCATTACTTCAAATTGTAATTCCAAGTCTTGCAGAAACTTTAGAATTTAATAGGCATTTATTAGTAGGTGATAAACAGCCAATTTTAGGATTTGAACAATATGAAGATTATTTTTTAGGTGAATCATTTTTTCATGGTTTTGAAAAAGATGGAGAAACTTGTTTTAGAAAAATCTTGGATGAAGTTGTATTTAGAATAAATGAAGGTTTAGATATTTGGAGAAAAGCAGGAATTCATAAAATTCCTTTTAATCAAATTGGGTCTTCAAGCTATTTATGTAATACAGCAGTAGTTCAGAAAATTGTGCCAGAGTATGATGAGAACTGTTTATTTCCAATAACTGAAGCACAAAGATTATTATTAGGACTAAAATTCGATATTGCCAATTTATATGCAATTTGCCCTACAGAAACAGTAAGAAATAGAGTTCTGCCAAGATTTGAACAATATGGGCTGCCTGGTGAATTCAGGGTCATGAAGGGGCTCTTGCATGCAAGAACTTTTGATGTATTAGCTTCTCAAAAAGATCAATACATAAATGAAAGACAAGCTGTAACAAACCCACAAAGATATGCACCCCTTGCAATTAGATTATATGAGGGCCTTCAATCTTTAATAAATTCTATGAAAGTTGACGAAGAATTGACATCAAGATTAAGAAAAACATCCAAAAATGAATTTAATGAATTTGCAAGAGAAGACCCAGAATTTTATGTTAAATTAGTTATGACAGGTAGTGAAATTATGAGTAGAGTAATAGAAGGAATGCATCAAGGTGTTTCAATTGATTCACTCATCTAATCCTAACAGCTTCTAAATTCTTCGGAGCGTTTGTTTCTATTCTAAACTTTTTATGTAAAGAACTAGCTAAGTTTAGAGTTTTTGAACTTTCTCCGTGGTTGATTATAATTTTATTTGGTTTAGGATTACATCTTGCTATGAAATTCATTAATTGATTTCTGCCTGAATGTCCAGTTAAACCACTTATTGTGTGAATTTCCAATTTAATATGCATAATTTCTGTGTTAGTACCATTGGCACTTATTGCAATTTCTTTTTCGCCTCTTTGAATTCTTCTTCCAAGACAACCAGCACCTTGATAACAAACAAAAACAAGTGAATTTTTAGGGTTATCAGCAAGATGTTGTAGGTATTGAACTGAAGGTCCACCAACAAGCATTCCTGATGTTGCTAAAATAATACATGAACCTGCATCTTCAATTACTTGTTTTCTTTCTTTTTGAGATCCAATTCTTTTGAAAATAGGAGATAAAAACGGATTTGAATCTTTATGGAAGATTCTATTTTTTAAATCTCTATTTAAGTATTCTGGATAAGTAGTATGAATTGCAGTAATATCCCAAACCATTCCGTCAATATAAACTGGAACTTGAGGTATTTTCTTTTCCTTCATTAATTTTTCAATAATAACCATTACTTCTTGAGCCCTACCTGAGCCTAAGACTGGAACTAAAACTTTTCCTTTTCTTTTAACAGTTGTTTTGATAATTTCTTCAATTTGCTTATGGCATTCTTCTGCTCTAGGTAAGACATCGTCTCTCCCACCATAAGTACTTTCAATAATTGCAGTTTCTAATCTTGGAAATTTAGTGCTTGCAGGGTTTAATAATTCTGTTTTACCATACTTCATATCACCTGTATATAATAAATTGTGTAAACCATTTCCAATATGCATGTGTACCATGGCGCTTCCTAAGATGTGGCCTGCATTGTAAAAAGTGATTCTAATATCTGGAGTAATATCTGAGACTTCATCAAAACCTAAGGTAATTGTATGTTTTACCATTTCCTTGATCTCATCTTGTTCAAAGATTGCTTTTTTATTCTCAGATTTCATAATTTTCACATAATCTAATAATTGCAAAGCTGAAACATCTCTAGTTGGTTCAGTACAATATACTGGGCCTCTAAATCCGAATTTATACAAATAAGGAATGAAACCGCAATGATCCATATGTGAATGTGTTAAAATAACTGCATCTAATTCTTGAATATCAAATTCTGGCGCATCCAACTGAGGATATGCATGTTTATCTGAATTTGCAGCAACATCTACGCCACAATCAAGTAAAACTCTAGATTCTGGAGTTTGTAATAATAAACAAGATCTTCCTACTTGTCTTCCTGCACCAAGCATAGAAACTCTTACCCACTCTTCTTTTTTCTCTCGAATCCAGCCATCATAAATTCTATGACCAACTTTATCTAAAAATTTTCTTCTATAATCATTATTTTCATAAAGAACTGCTCTAATGTTTTCAATTATTGGAGATTTAATTGCAGGAGTTCTTCTGATTTCAGGAACCCATAAGGTTTTTTCTCTAATTTCATTTAGAATTTCTCCTTTTTTTCCAATAGCAATACCAGGTTTTTCAACCTCAATAATAACTTTTGATCTTTGAATATCAAAAAAGATATTTGACATCCCTGCATCCTTAGGGATCATTTTAGTAATCTTTGATTTAGCTAAATCTGAGTCAAGAGAGATTGATGGATCAGGTCTTAATTCGATCCTTTTCTTAATTTTATTTACAATTTCTCTAATCATTCCACCATTATCTAAGAAAAAACTCTTGTCTTTAGTATAAAGAACAATATTTGCAGCCTCAAAACAAGCAACACTGATCTTGTTATTTGGTAAATTCTTTAATATTTCACTTATTATATTTGCCAAAGAAAAACCCCTTATATATTTGTAGTTAAGTCTTTGTTAACAACTTCCTTAAAACCCTTATCAGTAATTGTAATGATTTGGATTCCACTTCCAGAAGCACTATCTCTTCTTAAAGCTGAATTAAGGCATTTAGTTACTAACTTAACTCCTTCTTCTACAGATAGACCTTTTTTATATTCTCCTTCTAAAACTCCATAAGCCATTACTGACCCTGAACCTGAAGAAACGAAATCATCAATTTCACTTAATGATCCATCTGCAAAAACATCGTAAATATGAAATCCACAACCGTCTTTTCCACCTAATAAAAAGTGAGCAACGCCTGGAATTGTTGAAAATTTTCTAATATTATTATATATAATACCAGATAAGAAATTTGCTGCTTCTTTAACAGTTGATTTCCTTCTTGTTTGAATATCTTTAAGCCTAATATTGGCTTTGATTAATTTGATAATTAATTGTGCATCAGATACAGTCCCTGCAATAGTGACTCCCATATCCTTTGTAATTTCATGAACTTTTTTTGCTTTGTTGTCGGCAATAAAATGCCCTGCGGTAGCTCTCTTGTCTGCTCCAAGAACAACTCCGTCTTTACATAAGACTGCTAAAGTAGTTGTACCAGTTTTCATATAATTTGTTTGTTCCATGTTCGAACACCCCTCAAGAAAATTCCTATAAGTAAGAATTAATTGATTTTTAAAATAAAAGATGCTATTTAAATGTTGCGGTAGTAGGTAACTGGGCCTCCAGTTGGGCGGATGCGACCTGAAGGTCACAAAGTTTATTTATTCTCTATAAAGAGTAATTTATTTGATTAAAAGTTATAAAAAAAGATTTTATTTAGAAAATTTAATTTTGAGCTTCTGGAAGATATTTATGCTCACAAAGTGCTGTCACAACTAATTGACTTAAATATGTAGCATCTTCTCTAAATCTGCTTACTCTTTGATCAGGAACATTTGCTCTTTTTGCACCTAAAAAAAGTAAGGCAAAAATAGAAGGCTTCATTGTTGGAGCATAAATAGAATCAACATTTACTGTTCTTTCTGAAGATCTTTGAATTGCATTATCTAACATTAAAGATATTTCCTCAAGTGAACCTTTAAAAAGTGAAGATTGGCTTTCTCTATTAACATAAATCCCTCCTTTATCAGGATCTTGCCCAGCCATTTGAACTTTAGCAGGAATCCAACCATCAAAAGAATTGTGAACTTTTAATTCGACTATTAAAAGATCAGGATTATATCTAAAATCAACTTGATTACCGTGAAAAGAACGAAGCATATATGCAGCTTTTAATGGGTCTTCTAAATCTGATCCAGGTAAAAGGGCTGTTAAAGACTTTTCTAGAGAAAGCATTGGAATTAGATCAGCGATTTCTCTCATCAATATTTCAGGTTCACCTAATTTAAGTTCAGAAGTAGTATTAACATTATTAGCCATTCCATCTGCAACTTCTGAAAGCAAATGCTCTGGACCTACTACTTCTTCCAAACCTTCTAAGACAGTATATAATCCTGTCCAAAAATTTTGATTTAAAGGGAGTTCTATGTAGTCCCCACCACTCATTTTAAACCTTTTCATGGCAATTTAGAATTAAAAAGCCTTTATAAAGTTAAGGGGGGTTTGATTTAAAAGAAGATAAGTATTAGATATTTTAATGGATGTAAAGAGTTATGATATTAAAAATGGAATAATTGTTCCTAAGGGAAGAGGATACTTTGTAGTTGAACAAACAATTCCAAGGGATTCTACAACTGATTTTCCAAATCATAAAGGAGAAGTAACTAAACCAAAGAAACTTGTTTTATCATGGGAAGAGGATCAACTTCAAATCTCATATGGACTTTGTCCAACTTACCTTTTTTTTACTGAAACAACTGATTCAAGATTAATTGATGTAAGAGGACAAAGAAGTTCAAAATTTGGGATAAATCATTTATTTAGAAAAGCTCTAGAATGGAGTCAGGATTTAAGACAACTAATTAAAACCAATCCAGAAAGATATGGATTAACAAAAGCACATGCAGAATTACTAGATCAAATCTCTTTCACAATCGAAAGTAGAACAGTTCCTGCTCTAATTGAGGACACTTTAGAAAATAAAATATTAAAAAACCTAAGGGGACCAATAAGATTCATTCCACATATTGCTTTATCTAGCTATAATGGAGGAGAATTACCGGAACTTAAACATATAACTAACCCTTATTAAAGCTCAAGGATATCCTTTGCAACATCAGCAATCTTAAAAGCACCTAATACTTCTGGCATCATTACTAAATCTGCACCAACCTTTTCTAAATGTTCTGCGTATCTGTAATGATTGCTTTTGGCGACTACTTTTAGTTTAGGATTAAGCTTTTTAGCCATTAAAGTTAAAAGAACATTATCTCCTTCAGTATCTAAGACAGATAAAACTAAAGCTGCATTTTCAACACCTGCTGCGATAAGTACATCTTCATCTAAAGGATTTGCATCAACTGATAAAAACTTCTTTTCTTTTGCTTCTTGGAGATATTCTTTATTAGTTCCAACAATTACAAAAGGTTTATTATCAGCATCAAGACGAACTGCGATATTGCTACTTACTAAATTTGTTCCACAAATAATTACATGATTTTTGAGTTGTTTCATTTTAAGCATTTTTTTCCCCTCCGACACTTCGGAATTTAGAGCACCATTAAATAAGATTGATAAAAATGTGAAAATAATATAGACACCTAAAAAGGCACCTAAGATAGAGAATAAAGTTAAGAAGAATGAACCATATGAAAATGGAAAGTGAGTTACAATTCTAAAAGCATTAACAACTGCTTCATCTATTGGAACACCTGCCCTAGAAAGGATTAAACTTGCAAAAAAGATCATAACTAAAAGTATAATTATACTCCAGAAAACAGTTTGAAAAGTATAGTAATGACTCCTATCCATCTCTTTTTTGGCGAACTTCATCTTTTTAATAACGTATTAATTTTTAATATTAAATCTTTTTTCTCAAAATCTTTGAAAAGATAATCATTAATTTTTAATTTTTCAGACTCTTTTTTTACATCTTTAGTGAATTGAACTGAATTTAGAATGATTGGAATCTTTGAATTGATTTTTCTAATTTTCCCACAAAGTTCTGTTCCAAGCATACCAGGCATCATATAATCGCTAATTACCAAATCTGGCTTTTCTTTCTTGAAAAGCTCTAAACCTTGAAAACCATCGTGAGCCTCAATAATTTCAAAATTATCTTTAAGCATTTTATTTACAATTGCTCTAGTTAAAGCAGAATCATCAACAACTAATATCTTGACTTTTTTTAATTTTGAATCTGGTCTTTCATCAAATTTTGAGTGCATTTTCTAACCTCTTTTTACAATTTCATTGAGTCTTATGTATATAAAAGTTTTGTTAAGAACACACCCAAAAAAAAGCTTCTGAGGAGTTTTCGACGCAAGAAAACAACAAACTTTATAAATAACTGCTAAATCACATTTTTTTATGACAAAATACTTCTGATAAATGCATCTATGTGAAACATAGTTGTCAGAAGGAAATTTGCCCTGGTAGTGTAGTGGCCTATCATGAAGCCCTGTCGAGGCTTCGACTCGGGTTCGATTCCCGGCCAGGGCGTTTTGGGCCGGTAGCTTAGCCTGGTAGAGCGCTTCACTTTTAATGAAGTGGTCGCGAGTTCAAATCTCGTCCGGCCCATGCAACCCAAGGAGGAATAAAATGGCTGGAAAGGACTTTTCAGATGTAATTCAAAACCATATACTTGTGCCAAAACACACTAAATTATCAGATAAAGAGGAAAAAACCTTCTTAGAAAAACACAAAGTGGAAAAAAATAATTTACCAAAAATAATGATTGACGACCCTTCAATTATTCACCAAGGTGTAAAATTAGGGGACATTATCAAAATTGAAAGGCAAAGCCCAACAGCTGGTATTTCATATTTCTATCGGGTGGTTTCTAATGAATGATTCCGGAAGAGCATTATTAAAAAGATATTTTGCAGAAAAATCTTTAGTTCAATCAGACATTGATTCTTTTTCTAACTTCGTTGATTTTGAACTTCAAAAGATAATTGATGAGAATAAAGACATTGTTCCTACAATTATTCCTCCAAACGTAGAAGACTTTAGTATTAAACTTGAAAAGGTAAGAGTCGGAAAACCTGAAATTACAGAAGCAGACGGTTCAAGAAGACCAATTATGCCAATTGAAGCTAGACTTAGAAAAATTAGCTATCTTGCTCCTATTTACTTAACAATCAGTTCATATATCAATGGAACTCAAAGAGAAACCTTTGAAGCTCAAGTTGGTAAAATGCCTGTGATGTTAAGATCAAAGTATTGTAATCTTTATGGATTATCTCACGAGGAAGTTGTTAAAGCAGGTGAAGATGATAATGATCCAGGAGGATACTTTGTTATCAATGGATCTGAAAAAGTATTAGTGAAAGTAGAAGATTTGGCATCAAATCATTTTATGGTTGAACCAAATAAAACTGGACCAAGTAAAATTACTGGAAGAGTTTTTGCAGAAGCAGGATCATTTAAAATTCTACATAACTTTGAAAAATTAAAAGATGGATTATTATATTTATCATTTGTAAGATTAAAAAGAATTCCATTAGTATTAATTGTTAAAGCTCTCGGAATGGTTAAAGATGAAGATATTATGAAAAATGTCTCTCATACTGAAATTCTTGACGAAGTTTACATTAACTTATATGAATTCTCAGAAGTTAAAAATGATGAAGAAGCAATGGATTTAATTGCTAAAAAAGCAGGAATTACTCAATCAAGACAAATTAGAGTTGAAAGAGTAGCTGAAATGTTAGATAAATATCTGCTTCCAAATATTGGACGAGATAATACTTCTAGAAGTGCTAAAGCTCTAAATTTATGTAAAATGATTAAAAAGTTCATTTATGTAGAAAGAGAAAAAATTCCAGCTGATGATAAGGATCATTATATGAATAAAAGAGTAAAACAAAGTGGAGATTTATTAGCTGATTTATTTAGAACCAACTTAAAAATCTTAATCAATGATTTACTCTATAACTTCCAAAGAATTGTTAAGAGAGGAAAATTCCCATCTGTAAAAGTAATTATTAGAGAAAAATTACTAACTTCAAGAATCCAAAGTGCAATGGCAACTGGATCCTGGGCAGGAGGAAGAAAAGGTATTTCTCAAAGAATTCAAAGAAGAAACTTCCTTGATTTATTATCTCATTTACAAAGAGTAATTAGTCCACTAAGCGCAACTCAAGAAAACTTTAGGGCAAGAGCACTTCATCCAACTCATTTAGGAAGATTATGTCCTATTGAAACACCTGAGGGAACTAATATTGGACTTAAAAAGAATTTAGCATTAATGGCTGAAATCACAAAAAATGAACCAGAAAAAGAGCTCATTAAGAAATTAAAAGAGATGGGCTTAAAGGTGATGGTATAATGGTATCAGATGTATTTCTAAACGGAAAATTCATTGGAACAGTTGAGAATGGAGAACAATATGCAAAAGATATTATCTCTGAGCGAAGAAAAAGCGAGATCTCTGACAATGTAAATGTATATTATAATAAGGATATGAATGAAGTAAGAGTCGAAAATAAATCTGGAAGATTAAGAAAACCTCTAGTTTTAGTTAGAAATGGTGAACCAAGCCTTACTCCAAAACAAGCAACTCAATTAGAAAAAGGAGAACTTGTTTGGGAAGATCTAATTAAACAAGGAGTAGTTGAATATATTGATGCTGCTGAAGAAGAGAATTCTTTAACTGGATTTTTTGAAAAAGATCTTACAAAAGACCATACTCATATTTCTATTAATCCAATGGATATGTTTGGTTTAACAACTGCTTTAGTTCCTTTTGCTAACTTCTCTGCAACACAGAAAGTTAATACAGGATCTAAAAATCAAAAGCAAGCATTAGGATTCTATGCTCAAAATTATTTAATCAGAATGGATATGGATGTAAACTTATTATATACTCCTCAAAGACCAATTGTCAAATCCGTTATGCATGATTTAGGTAATTATGATGCTCATCCATCCGGACAAAACTTAGTAGTAGCTGTTATGTGCTATGAAGGGTATAATATGGAGGATGCGATAATTATTAATAAAGCATCTATTGAAAGAGGAATGGGTAGAAGTGCTTATTACAGACCTTTAATTTCTGAGGAATTAAGATATTCTGGTGGATTACTAGATGAAATCGGAGTTCCTGATAAAGATTGTAAAGGATATAGAAGTGAAGAAGATTATAGTTTATTAGAAGAAGATGGTATTATTTATCCTGAAGCTAAAGTTGGCGAAGGAGATGTTGCTATTGGAAAAACTTCACCACCTAGATTCTTAAGTAACATGGGTGAATATCAATTATCTTCAACAACAAGAAGAGAAAGTTCTGAATTCTTAAAACACGGAGAAAAAGGAAAAATTGATTTTGTTATTATTACTGAAAACGAAGAAGGTAATAAACTTGTTGAAGTTAAAATTAGAGATGAAAGAATTCCAGAGTTAGGAGATAAATTTACTTCAAGACACGGGCAAAAAGGAATTATTGGTTTAATTGTTCCAACTGAAGATATGCCTTTTAGTGCATCAGGAGTTACTCCAGATTTAATCTTTAGTCCTATGGGGATTCCATCTAGAATGACAATGAGTCATTTAATTGAAATTCTTGCTGCCAAAACTGGAGCATTATCTGGAAGACAAGTTGACGGAACTGTTTATGATTCTGAAAGTCAAGCAGATATTAGAAAAGAATTACAAAGCTTAGGTTTTAGAGAAAATGGAACTGAAACTCTATATGATGGAGTAACAGGTAGACAATATAAGGTTAAAATCTATATTGGAGACATGTACTACTTAAAACTAAAACATATGGTTGCTAATAAAATCCATTCAAGAGCAAGAGGTCCTATCCAATTACTAACAAGACAACCTACTGAAGGTAGAGCTAAAGGTGGTGGTTTAAGATTAGGAGAAATGGAGAAAGATACCTTTATTGCTCACGGAACATCATTATTATTAAAAGAAAGGTTTGATTCTGATGCAACAATCGTTCCTGTTTGTGAAACTTGCGGAATGATTGCAGTAAATGACATTAGAAAAAACAGAAGATTCTGCCCTGTTTGTGGGGATGATGCAAAAATAGAGTTTGTGGAAATGTCCTATGCTTTCAAGTTGTTACTTGACGAGCTAAAATCATTAGGTGTATATCCAAAACTAAGATTAGGAAACAGGTACTGAAAATGTTTAATCCAAACTTCCCTATACATAAGAAAGTAGAAAGCATTGTTTTTTTCACATTGTCACCAGCAATGATCAAGAAAATGAGTTCTGCAAAAATTGTAACTCCAGAACTATATGATAAAGAAGGATACCCAGTAGATGGTGGTCTTATGGATGTCAGATTAGGAGTAATTGATCCAGGACTTAGATGTGCTACTTGTGGAGAAAAATTAAAAGAATGTCCAGGACATTTTGGTCATATTTCTTTAGCAAGACCAGTTATTCATGTTAAGTTTGCAAAAACTGTCTATGAAATCTTAAGAGGAACTTGTCAAGAGTGTTCTAGAGTTTTAATGGAAGAAGAAAAGATTGCAAGATTAACTAAGGAATTAAACGAATTAAAAATTAGAGGTCCTGATATTTACCGAGCAAAAGTAAGAGAAATTGTTGCTGTTCTTAGAAAAGCTACAGCTTGTCCTCATTGTAAGGCAAAACAAACTACTTTAGCTTTAGAAAAACCTACAACTTATATTGAAAAAGAATCTCAAAAAAGAATTTCGCCAATTGAAATTAGAAGCAGATTTGAAAAAATCCCAGATACTGATGTTGAATTATTCGGAATTACTGGAAGTGCTCTAAGACCTGAATGGATGATTTTAACTATTTTAGCAATTCCTCCAGTTACAACTAGACCTTCAATTACCCTTGAATCTGGTGAGAGAAGTGAAGATGATTTAACTCATAAGTTAGGAGACATTGTTAGAATTAATCAAAGATTATTTGAGAACATTAATGCAGGTGCGCCTGAAATTATTATTGAAGATTTATGGGATTTATTACAATACCATTGTACAACCTTCCTTGATAATAATATTTCACAAGTTCCACCAGCTAGACATAGATCTGGTCAACCTCTAAAAACTCTTACAGAAAGAATTAAGAGTAAAGAAGGAAGAATTAGACATAATTTAGCAGGTAAAAGAACTAACTTCTGTGCAAGAACTGTTATTGGACCAGATCCAATGTTAGAGATTGATGAAGTTGGAGTTCCGGAAGATATGGCTTCAATATTGACTGTTCCTGAAATGGTAACTGAATGGAATATGAAATATTTGAAGAAATTCATTGAAAATGGACCAAATAAATATCCAGGATCAAATTATGTTATTAGGCCTGATGGTAAAAAGAAAAAGATTACTGAAGAAACCAAGGAACAAGCTTTAGAAGAACTTGAACCAGGTTATGTGGTTGAAAGACATATTATGGACGGAGATGTTGCATTATTTAATAGGCAACCATCATTACATAGAATGAGTATGATGTGTCATAAAATCAAAGTTTTACCTTATAAGACCTTAAGGTTAAACCCTACAGTCTGTCACCCTTATAATGCGGATTTCGATGGGGATGAAATGAACTTACACGTTCCTCAAACTGAAGAAGCAAGAGCTGAAGCTGAACTTTTAATGTCAGTTAAGAATCAATTGATTTCTCCTAGATATGGATTATCAATTATTGGATGTATCCAAGATTCTATTGCAGGTAACTACTTACTTTCATTATCTGGGACTGAAATGACCTATGATGAAGCTATTGATTTATTATTTGATGCTGGACTTGAAGATTTCTCAGGACTTCCTAAAAAAGATATTATCACAGGAAAAGAAACCTTTAGTGCGATCTTACCTAAAGATTTTAGTTTTAAGGGAGAAAGCAAAGCTCATGATATTGGATCAGAAGATACTGAACTTGTAATTAAAGATGGAAAATTCACTAAAGGAGTGATGGATTCTAAAAACTTAGGGCAAGGAGCAGGTATGATGCTTAGAAATATGCACGAGAAATATGGAAATCATAAATCAGCAAGAATGCTTGCAGTAATTTTCAAATTGGGAACCTTATACCTTAAGAGAAGGGGATTTACAGTAGCATTATCAGATGTTGATATTGCACCTGAAGCATCACAAGCAATTGAAGATGCATTAAGCGGTGCTGAAAAAGATGTTGATAAATTAATTGTCTCATTTAATACTGGTGAATTAAAAGCTTTACCAGGAATGACAAGAGAAGACACCTTAGAAGTCAGAATTCTTGAAAGATTAAATAGAGCAAGAGATGAAGCAGGAAAAGTTGTTGCTGAATCTGCAGACCCAACATCTCACACTATGATTATGGCAACTTCTGGAGCAAGAGGTAAGTTATTGAACTTAGCTCAGATTAGAGGTTGTGTGGGACAGCAAGCACTTAGAGGAAAAAGAATTAGCGGTGGATTTGACGAAAGAACATTATCTTCATTTCCAAGAAATAGCTTAACTCCAAACTCAAGAGGGTTTATTAGAAATTCATTCTCTAAAGGAATGAGACCTGATGAATTTTTCTTCCAAGCAATTACTGGACGAGATGCTTTGATGGATACTGCTTTAAGAACTCCAAAATCCGGATATCTATATAGAAGATTATCAAATGCAATGCAAGATCTTAAAGTTGAATATGATGAAACTGTAAGAGATGTTTCAAAGAAAATTATTCAATTTAAATATGGAGAAGACGGAATTGATGTTTCAAAGTCTGAGGGCGGAGAAATTGATGTTGATAAAATCATTAAGGAGGTGATTGGATAAAATGTCAATCTTAAATAAATACAAGGATATTTTACCTCCAAAAGTTATCTCTGATTTAGAGACTAAATTTAAGGAGCAAAAAATTTCTGATGCAAACCAAAAAATAATTGTTGAAAAAGTAATTAACAAATTTAACTATATGAAAATCCACGCAGGAGAATCAGTAGGAATGGTTGCAGCAGAATCAATTGGAGAACCAGGTACACAAATGACATTAAATACATTTCATTTCGCAGGAGTTGCTGAGATGAACGTTACTGTTGGGTTACCAAGACTAATTGAAATCTTAGATGGAAGAAAAGAACTTTCAACACCTTCAATGGAAATTTACCTAAAAAAACCATATAATAAAGGTAAAGATATCAAAGAAGTTGCGTCTATGATTAAAGAAGTTAGAATGAAAGAAATTGTTGATGAAATTGTAATGAATGTACTCGAATCAAGAATTGAAATTTCTTTTAATAATGAAAGCTTGAAAGTCTATAAATTGAAAATCGATGATGTTAATAAAGTAATTAAAAAGAAACTTAAAGATAAGTTTGAGATTAAGGAAGACAATAAAAAGCTATTAATTAGCTTAAAAGATGAGAAAACTGAACTTAATGAAATCTTTAAGGCAAAAGAACAAATCAAAGATTTATATGTTAGAGGAGTAAAAGAAATCACTCAAGTTCTACCAATTAAGAAAAATGATGAATTTGTAATTGTAACTGCAGGATCAAATTTAGATGCTGTGTTAAAATTAGAGTTCGTTGATCCTTCAAGAACCTATACTAATGATGTATTTCAAATATTAAAAGTATTAGGCGTTGAAGCTGCAAGATCATCAATTATTAATGAAGCATTCAAGGTTATCCAAGAACAAGGATTAAATGTGGATGTTAGACATATTATGTTAGTTGCTGACACAATGTGTGTTAATGGAAATGTTAAAGGTATTACCAGATATGGTATTATTAGAGAGAAAACTAGTGTTCTTGCTAGAGCATCTTTTGAAACTCCGTTAAAACATATTTACAATGCAGCCAAGATTGGTGAAGTTGACGAATTAAACTCAGTAGTAGAAAATGTAATGATTAATCAGCCGGTTCCTGTAGGAACAGGACTACCTGGTTTAGTAATTAAGGTGAAGTAAAATGACATTAGAAGATACAATTAAGAAAGCTAAAAAATCATTGGTGATTGGCTCAACTGCAGTTATTAAAGGAATTAGAACAGGAAATATGAGTAAAGTTTTCCTAAGTAGAAATTGCCCTGATGAAATTGCAAGTGAGATTAAACATTTAAACGAATTATCAAAGTTTGAATTAACAGAAACCAAAGAATCCAATGAAGAATTAGGAATTTTGTGCAGAAAACAATTTAAGATTTCTGTCCTTGGAATTAAAAAGGATGGTAATTAAATACGATCTTCAATCTATGAAGTACATGACATATTTTGAAAGATTAACTAAAGCGAAAGTCAAAGATTGTTTTGAAGATAGCAATGAGAATCTAATTTTTGTTGTTCAAGACGGAGAAATTGGCAAAGCATTAGGTAAAAATTGTAAAACTGTGCTTAAACTAAAGGAAAAATTACCAAATAAGAAAGTTAAGATTGTTGAATATAGTTCAAATTTGATTAAATTTATAAAGAACTTAATTTTCCCTTACAAAGTACAAGAGATAAACCAAGAGGATGATACCATCAAACTCAAAAGTGATGATATGAAGACAAAAGGTTTGTTGATTGGTAAAAATGGTCGTAATTTAAGAAATTATGAAGGTATTGTTAATAGATACTTTAAAATCAAAGAAATAAAGGTTGAATAAAAATGGGACATAAAACATCAGGATTAATGGCAGGTCGTAAAATCAAAGAGTCAAGAAAGAAAAGTCGATGGCTTAATAGTGATTTCAAGAAGAGAGTTCTTAAACTAAGGGAAAAATCAGATCCTCTAAGAGGAAGTTCTCAAGCAAAAGGTATTGTTTTAGAAAAAGTACAGTTAGAAGCAAAGCAACCTAACTCAGCTATGAGAAAATGTGTAAGAACCCAATTAGTTAAGAATGGAAAACAAGTCACTGCTTTTGTTCCAGGAGATGGAGCAATTAAGTTCGTTGATGAGCACGATGAAGTTATCATTGAGTGCATTGGCGGTAACATGGGAAGATCTAAAGGAGATATTCCAGGTGTTAGATGGCAAGTTCTTAAAGTAAATGATCAGTCTATCCACGCATTAGTCAAAGGAAAGATTGAGAAAGCTAGAAGGTAAACTTTTTATATTTTTTTATACTCTTTTTCTTTATGAAAAAACGTGCTTGTGTAATTATTCTGGACAAAGATAAAGTTCTCTTAATGCATAGAAATAGGCAAAAACACGAATATTATTGTGTTCTTGGTGGAACTGTAGAAGAAAATGAAAGTTATGAAGAAACTGCTGTAAGGGAGCTTAAAGAAGAAGCTAACTTAGATGTTGAACTAGGTGAAAGGTTTGCTGAAATTCAAGATGAGATGTGCTATGCTGTTTATTATCTTGCTAAATCATATTCTGGTGAGATTAAGCTTGGAGGACCTGAAGTTTTGAGGAATTGTGAAGAGAATTTTTATGAGTTAGTTTGGGTGAAGTTGAGTGATTTGAAGGAGTTAAGGTTGTTTCCTAAAGAGATTAAAGAAATGTTAATATCTAAATCTTCTATCATATGATTTATGATTAATCCATTCTATGATTATTGAAACTACAATAATATCTTGATTTTCGATTGAATAAAGTAGCCGCCAGGAGTTTGGAAGGTTATATTTCCATAAATTGTTAACATTATACTCTTTTGGTATTAATCTCTTAGGGATTTGAATTCCACAAAAAGCATTTTCTTCTAGTTTAGTAAAGGCTTCATTTAACCACTTGAGCAATTTTGAATCAGGTTTTAAATAAGAATAATCTTCTTTAAGATTTTTACTAAGAAATCTTACTTTTGTTGGTAACTTCATTACTTCCAAAACAAATCTTGGTTTTTTAAAACTTCATTTGATTTTTTCGGAAAAAAAATCCATCCAATTTTTCCCTCTGCGTCAATTGAAACTTTATTTGAGAAAAGTAAATAGTCAATAATTAAACAAAAAGTTTGATACATCATTTTTTTAGGAAGATTATCCCATAGCTTTTTCTTCTTATATTCACCGTTATTCTTACGAATAAATGATTCTACCATTAAGATTGTGTCTAGCCTTGGATATCTTAGAATTCTATTCATTATATCAGTTGATATAACTTAATTTAAAAAGTTTTCTAATCAAACATCTTCTTGATCTCAATTGAAATTGCTTTTTTCTTAACTTTGTGGTATTTTGGACATTTAACAAATGGAATCTTGTTATTAACACAGACTTTAATGATTTCATTTAAGTCTCCTGTAACTAGAATGTTTAAGCTATCTTGGTATTTGATGTCAAACTCTGAGAATAAAGGTAGTAATTCTTTCTTTTTAGCATCATAGGCTTTCCAGATTTTTGGTAATTCTTTAACTCTCACTTTTAATTTACTTTCAAACTCTTCTGGGAAATTAAATAATGAGAAGACATTACTAACTAAATCAAGATCTGATGCTATAAAACCACCAAAGGAAATACCTAAAGGTTTTTGTTTTCCTGTACTTGCCACAATAAAGTCACCATAACTCTCACTTTTGCCAATTGTTGGGGTAACATCAGCAATTACTAAACATTTTTTCTTCTTACAAAGATCATAAATCTTCTTTTGAGGGTGGTCAACGAAATAACCCCCACTTGTGGAATATAATAAAACACTTTTCTCGTCGATTTTGTCTTTTAAATCGTCCAAACTTAATAGTGCCCAATCACAATTTACTTCAATTATTTCCATTCCTAGCATTTTAGGATAATGTTTGTAAGAAAACCATCCACCTTCTTTAGGGATTAAGACTTTAGTTTTACCTTGCTCTTTAGCTAGGTATAGAGCACAAAAGATAGCTGCATTTCCTGAATTGACTAGAGTTAAGTTCTTTTTAGATAAAAGTGAGATTAATTCTTTCATTTTTATCAAAAGAATTCTTTTCTTTTTAAATATTAACCTAAATCTTTTTAAAAGATGTAGTTATATAACTAGATATGTGGTTAATGAAGATTTCAATTCCTTATCGAGAATCTGCTTTATTGAGTCAGATTTGTAAAAAGGTTGGGATTTCGGTAATGGGTTATCCTATTTCACATAGTATAAAAGATAATGAGCTAAATATTGTTTCTGCAGGATTTTATATAGGAAGTGAGGAAAAACTCAAAGAATTTGAAAAGTTAATGAAAAAAGATAAACGAGTTCAAAACTTGGAAAGGAAAGGAAACTTTGGGATTGGATATTTAAAACAACATATTGTGAATAAAATCTTATTTCATCCTGGAACATTTCTCACTAAACCAACAATTGTCGATAAAAATGGAGTTTACACATTTGAAATTGCAGCATTTGAGAAAAAAGATTTAACTTTCATTTTTAACACATATAAAATATTTGAAGCCAAATTACATTTTATCAAACAATGTAAGATAACAAATATTCAAATTATGAATTTATTCCCTGTTTTAACTGAAAAGCAAAAAAATGCTATGCTTCTAGCTGTTGAACATGGATATTATGAATTTCCAAGGAAAGTTGAGCTTCAAGAATTAGCAATTATTGCTAAATCATCATATTCTACATATCAATTCCACTTAAGAAATGCCGAAAGAAAAGTTATGCCCCACATATCACAGATTATATAGTTATATAACCAGATTAACAATAAGTTCTTAGATGCACTAATAGAATGAATGTATCTCTTAAAACCAGAAGAAAATCAAGCAATGTCAACAACTTCAGGATTGATAAAATTTTCCCGACTTTTTGATATAGCTACTTATCCTATAAAATTGGAAAGAAGTGTTTCTCTTGCTTTTGATATGAATGAAGAGATTTTAAAGAGAGCAAGTGAGAGATTAAGTCAGAAAAGATTCTTTGGAAGAAGAAAAAAAAGTTCACAAGCATATCAATTAAGGGACATAAACAGAACACTAGAAAGGATTAATTATTATCGCGATGGAGATAAAAGAAAGTCAGATTCTCCTGGTCTTAATACTGAATATGATAAACATCATGGTGAATTTTACGAATGATAAAGGTTGAAGATTACTTCCCAGAGCACTATAAAACAATAGAATGGAATTTTAGAAAATGGAAACAAACAAAATGGGAGATTTATTTTAATGAGAATAATTTCTTAGCATATTTACAAACACCAAGCTGTGTTGACATGTTTTTTACAGGCAGTATTCCTTTAGAAGAAAGCGTTCAAGTTGAAGAAGCGATAGAAAAAATTAAGGAAAAAGTAGATTCTAGATTAACAAAACCAGGATTATTATATTATGATGAGGAAATAATAAAACCACAGGATATTATTAGATTCACATATTTTTACCTCGGATTTGTCTTAAGCATTCCTGCTTCTAAGATACACCCCATATTAATTATGCCGGTTATGATAGGGGGCGTCCTTTTGGGTACGTATAAAGAGGAACAATTCAATAAACAAGTCAAAGAAAATAGAAAAACTCTTCTGAATTATGATAAAGGATGGAATTATTACTTTGAAACAGAATGTTCAATTGTTCAAATGTTAGACTCCCTTTAACTATTCTTAAGTACTTAATAACATTTATTAATATAACCACTAAAATATTCTCTAGAAAAGATGCCGAATGATAGTATTGTAACTACAGAAGCAGATACACTTATCAACCTTCTGTCGATAAAAGGGGAGATGTCACTAGAAGAAGCTAGTAAAGAGTTAGGTATACCTATTAAAACAGTTGAAGATTACGCAAATTTCTTTGAAGAAGAAGGATTAGTTACTATAAACTACAAATTTACTACCCCATATTTGTCTCTAAAAGAGAAAGAAGAAAAGGTTCCAGATATTGATTTCTCACTTGATGAACCTGAAAAAAAAGCTCATCCTGTTATAGATAATATCAAAGAACAGATTAATATTATTAAACTTCGAACTAAAAGCGGAGAATATCATCTACTTAGAGATGTGTATCCTTCTTACTTAGATAAAATAAAGGAAGCAATTGGCAAATTAAACATAAGTAAGGAGACTAAAAGCTTTGAAGAAAGAATTAAAGAGCTTGAAAAGGAATATGATAATGCAGATCTTTCCTTAGGTGAAAAAGACGTTAGTAAAGCTAAATTTCAGTTTGAAGAGCTTGAAAAAAATACTGAAGATTTATTTAAGAATGTTCAAAAATATCAATTTAAGAATTTAATCCCAGAAAAGATGCAAAATGAATCTGAGATTAAAGAATTACTTTCTAAAGCATATGATATGATTAAAGCAGGAGATTTTGATGAAGTAAAAACATTATATCAAACTATTCAACAAAAATACATCCTTATGCCTGATGAATATCGTAATAGAATGGATATGCTTAAAGGTGAATTAATTTCATTAAACCAAGAACTAACTCAGAAAGTTAAGGAAAAGTATTCTGTAGATGTAAGGCAAGGTGAAGAAAAGATAAACCATCTAATTGAAGATGCTTTAAAACAATTAGAAGAAAAACAACTTGAAGAATCTATTAAAATTTTTAATAAAATTAAAGATATTTATTATTCCCTACCTGATGGATTTGTCCAGCAAAAAATTGTCTTAAATGAAAAAATCTTAGAAACTTATAATACTATTAATCTTAAAAGAAAAGAGATTTTAGAAGAAAGGTTTGATTCAATTTCTAGAAAGATTGCAAGTAAGATTGAAAAAATTAAAATTGCTTTGGATAAGGAAGAGTTTAATTTATCAATTCAAGATTATAATTATGCAGTTGCTTTATTTGATACCTTACCTGATGTAAAAAAATCAATTAAAAAGAATATTAAAAATTATTTAATATTAGTTTTTGAAAAATTATCAGCTGGAAGACAAGAATTCTTTAACAAATTCTTAAAACAAGAATTACATAATATTGATGAATTAATTAGAGATGCAAGGGTATTAGTAAATCAAAATAATTTAGATAAAGCTAAATCCAAATATGATGAATTAATTGGAATTTACAAAAGCTTACCAGAAGGTTATACTCAAGAAATTGCAGTTACTCAACAAAGAATATTCCAATTGTTTAAAGAATTTTCAGATAAATTGGAAGTTGAAAGTAAAAATAAATTTCATAGTGAAAAGGCAAAGATTGAAAATTTCTTGAAAAAATTAAAAGAAAATATTCATACTAAAAAGAATGAAGAAACCCTTCAGCAATATGAGAGAATCATGGTAATGTTTAATGAAATGCCAAGAGGATTTCTAAATGAAAAGGCTAACCTTCAAAATGAAATTTTACTTGTTTATAATGAGATCATTAAAGAATTAGATAATGTAATTCTAAAAGGCGTTGGGCGAGACATTAAAGATAATTATCATAACCTTCTGAAAACTATGGTTATGTTTGATATGCACCTTGAAACAAGGGAGTTCAAATTGGTTTCTGTAGATTATCGGCATCTTAGAACCCTAATGGAAAAACTCCCTTATGGCATTATCAAGACATCTAAGTTAATTCAGAGAGAATTTTATAAGATTAGCATTGAAGTTTCAATATTAAATTTAGTTAAAAAATTAGAAACGGCATTATTAAAAAGTAATGCTAAGGATGCGAAGAAATGCTGGGTAAATATTCAAGAAAGATTAAAAGCACTTGAAAAAAATAAGTTTAATTTAATTCCTATTAAAAGAATAATTGATATTTCATTATCTTTTGTTGAAGATAGAGTTAAAGGAATTACAAAAGTGTTACTAAATGATTCTTCATTCCCTATAATATCACCACCTGGTAAAAAGATGGTTACGAGAGAGGAATTAAAGAATTCTTTAAATGATGCAATTAAATCATTAAAACCAAGTAATAAAGAAGTTAAAAAGATTAAGCCTTTAACTAAAGATGAAGAAAAGTCTCTTAGAGAAATATCTAAAGCTAAAGAAGTTAAAACTGAGAATATTAGAAAAGAGTTTGATCAACTTCAAAAAATATTGAAAAAAGATATTATTGAATCTTTATACTCAAGTAAAAAGACTACAGTTATAAAAAATAAAATTAATTTAGCAAGATCCTTGATTAGCATTAAAAAGCTTGATAGAGCTAAAGATTTACTAAGAGAAGTAAAACAACTAGACCCTGATAATAAACGAGCAGAGTCTTTATTACGGAGTTTAAAATGAAGCGTCTAGATTCATACCAAGTAAAAGTAAATGATATCTTAGTAAAGATAGATATAACAATTGAAGATAAAGAAACAATTCCAAGATATAATATTTCTATTTTAAACATAAGTAAAACTACAGAATTAATTTTAAAGAAAATTAGGGATGAATTCGTTTCAAGAATAAACATTTCTGAAATTGATTTTTCTGAAGGTGAATCTCAAAAAAATATTAAGAAAGTATTTATGAGTGAGATTAATTCATTAATCCAAAAATATTTTCCTAATATTGATGAAAAGACAACACAACTTCTAATTAATCACGTAATGAGAGAATATGTTGGATTAGGTAATATTGAAATATTAATGAAGGATAAAAACTTAGAAGAAATTGTGATTAATAATGCAAAAGATCCTGTGTGGGTTTATCATAGAAGACATGGGTGGCTTGCTACAAATGTTTTTATTCCAAATGAAAGAAGAGTAAGACATTATATCACTTCTATTGCTAGAGAAGCTAGTAAAGAAATTACTTTATTAAAACCGTTAATGGATGCAAGATTAGACTCAGGAGACAGAATTAATGCAACACTTTCTCCAATCTCATCAATGGGAAATACATTAACAATTAGAAAGTTTAGAGAAAGACCTTGGTCTATTGTAGACTTTATTAAAAATGGAACTATTAATTATGAAGGAGCTGCCTTAATATGGCTTGCTATTGAAAATGAATTATCTACGATTATATCTGGGGGTACAGCATCCGGTAAGACCTCTACATTAAATTCTATCTCTAATTTATTCCCTCCAAACCAAAGGATAATTTCAATTGAAGATACACGAGAATTAACATTACCAAAAACTCTTCATTGGGTGCCTATGGAAACTCGGTTAGCAAATCCTGAAGGTAAGGGTGAGATCTCAATGCTTGACTTAATTGTAAATGCATTAAGAATGAGACCTGATAGAATAATTATGGGAGAAATTAGGCGTAAGAGCGAAGCTGAAGTTCTATTTGAAGCAATGCATACTGGTCATTCAGTTTATGCTACAGTTCACGCAAACAGCGCGCTAGAAACCATAATTAGACTTACTAATCCTCCAATTGATATTCCTAAAGCTATGATGGGAGGTATTTCATTAATTATTGTTCAAAATAGAAATAGAAGAACTGGTAAAAGACAAACTATGGAAATTGCTGAAGTGCAACTTGATGGCTCATTAAAAATCTTAATGAAATATGATTTCAAAAAAGATATGCTAGTAAAAGAAAATGAACCTGAAAGAATCTTTGAAACCCTTAAGAACTTTAATGGAATGGAAAAAGAAGATGTAGTTAAGGATATTAAAAATAAAATGTATGTTCTAAAACAATTAGTAGATAAGAAAGTTATTGACGTTGATGACATTGGAAAAATAATGGCTAAGTATTACATAAACCGAAAAGCAAAATGACAATATCAAAAACAATATCTAAGAAGGATGCAGCATTAGAAAAGAATCTTAGAATTGCTCATATTAATAAATCGCCAGAACAATTTACAAAAGAAGTAATCAAAGCTGCAACATTTACTACAGTTGCATTAGGTTTTTTGATTACACTATTCATTATTAAAAAGAAGATCCCTTGGGTAATTATTCCTTTAGCATTTTTATTCTTATTTTTAATGTCGTTTTCTTATTTTTATCAAATGCCACGTGGTAAGGCCAAAAAAAGAGAAAGAGAAATTAATCAAGAAATAATTTTTGCAGGCAGATATTTACTTGTAAAGTTAGAGTCAGGCCTTCCATTATACAATGCATTAATTGAAATATCTAATAGTTATGGGGTTGCAGCCAAATATTTTAAAGAAATTGTTAATGAAATAGAGATGGGGACTCCGATTGAAAAAGCTTTAGAAAATGCAAGAGAGTATAATGCATCAGAAAAATTAAAAAGAATTTTATGGCAAATTGTTACATCACTTAAAACAGGAGTAGACATCACATCCTCACTTAGAAAAGTTATTGAAGATTTAACAGATCAGCAAATTATTGAGATTAAACAATATGGAAAAACATTAAACTCAATAATGATGTTTTATATGATTATGGGATGTGTATTACCATCCCTTGGATTTGCGCTATTCACAATCTTTGGAAGTTTCTTAGCACTTGAATTAAGTTCAGGATTTATTTTCTTCATATCCTTTATGCTACTACTCTTACAATTTACATTTATTATTATTATTAAATCAACTAGGCCGATGGTGAACTTATGAAGCAAATACTTTTCTTCTCAGAGTTTGGAAAAGCATTTATTCCTAAAACATTTAGACCTAGACTTAGAAAGTATTTACTTAAGGCAGGAGTTAATAAAACTCCATTTAAGTTATATGGTGGATTCTTTTACATTAGTTTAATAATTACATTTTTAATTTATATTTCTCAAATTTATCCTAGAATTGAAGGAAGTGGTGCGATAAAAGTATTATTATTAAGTTTTTCATCTTGGTTTGCAATTCAAGTAATTATTGTTATGTTTATTATTTTGATATATTATGTTTATATTGAACAAAAAATCTATCAAAGAACCCAGAGAATGGAAGAAGTTATTGAAAGATTTTTACATTTAGTTTCTGAAAACTTAAAAGGAGGAATGACTTTAGAAGAAGCTTTTTGGAATGCTGTAAGACCAGAGTTTGGAGTTTTATCTGCTGAGATTAGGCATGCTGCTAAAAAGGTTATGACAGGTTCAGATGTGGCTGAGGCATTAAAAGAATTTATGCATATGTATAATTCTCCATTATTAACAAGATCATTTAATTTAATTATACAAGGGATTGGCGGTGGTGGAAACCTTGCTGGAATAATGGATAGAGTTGTTGCTAATATTGTTGAAACTAAAAAACTTAAAAGAGAGATGACAGCAACAAATATGACTTATGTAATCTTCATTACTTTTGTTGTTTTAGTAATCACACCAGGGTTATTTACTTTGTCAAATCAATTCTTAAATATTTTGAAGTTCTTTTCTCAAGAAGTAGGGTCAACCTCCCTTGAAGGAGCAATTAATATGCCTATTGATTTTTCTAAAATGAATATTGATACAACTGCTTTCAAACAATTCTCATTATTTGCAATCAGCATAATCTCATCGTGTGCATCAATGATAGTTTCAATTATTAGAAAGGGAGCAATTCGGGCAGGGTTAAGATTAATACCTATTTTTGTTGGTGTATCGTTAGTTGTGTATTTCTTACTTGATAAAATCGCAGGATTTATGGTTAATGCATTTTTTGGATTTTAGAATTTTCTCTTTTTTCCATAGAATCTAATTTTAAGAATTTCTCTAATAAATTATGTTTATTTAATAATCTAAATATTGCATACTTAGTTTCATTAACTTCAATTAATAATTTCTTTTCTTCAGGATTATTTGATAAAATGTTTATTTTATTTTTTAATTCTAAGTATTTCTTTTCTAAATTGTTTGAAGATAATAAAAATGCTTTCTTTTGAATAAAGAAGTTTTGTTTGTCAAAGAAAGGCTTTAGCTTATTATTAAGATCTTTAATTGAAGCTTTTAATAAATCAATCTCTGAGATTAATTCATTATACTTTTTTAAAACTCCTTTTGTCTTTAGTTTTTTTAAAAATCTATTTTTTTCTTTTTCATAATTTGAATCAATTAATGATATTTTATTTGATAGGTCTCCCTTTGATTTAACTATATCTTGAATTTCTTTTTTTAGCTTAATTTGTTCTAATGGTGTTTTATCAATTAAATAATTAATTTTTAGTTGGGCTTTTTCTACGTCCTTATTTATTTTATTTTTTTTATCTTTAATTTCATTAATTACTTTATTAAATAAGTCTAATCTTGGTCTTACTTCTTTTGAACTTGAAAGCTCATTTATTTTAGATTTAACAATATCAATCTCTTCTTCAATATCTTGCAAGTAAGCACCCCAAATTTTATCTTTCTCTTGTTGAAGCTTTTTAATAATTTTTAGGTCAGCGTTCTCACTTTTTTTTAAAGCAAGATTTAACCTAATTGGCTCAAAATGCTTTTCTAATAACATTGAAAATGAAGAATCTAATTTTTCTTTTTCTTTATTTAAATAGGATAATTCTTTAAAGTTTTTATCAAAATTTTTTAATAAGTCTGTTTCTTCTTTTTCTAATAATTGAAAGTGATTCCATAAATTATCTTTTTTCTTATTTAAAGACTCGATTTTCTGAATAAAAATAAAGTAATCTTCATATTCTTCTTTTAATTTGATATTATTTAGTTTTATTTCTAAATCATCAAAATCTTTCCAAACTTTTGTTTTTAACTCTTTAGACTTATGTTCGAAATCTTTTATAGAAAGGCTATCTTTAATTAATGATGAAGAATGTAAAAAGGAATAGAGCTCATACTTCTTAGAATTTAATTGAAGTTGTAGTAATTCTAAGTCAATCGGGCTTGAATCTATTATTGAAATTTCATTTTCAATTTCATTTAAAGAAATTTGCTTTACAGATAGTAATTCATTTAAATTAAATTTTAATAAATCCAAATCAAAATTATTACTCCAAATTTCATTTAATTTATTTTGTTTATCTTTAAGATCATTTTTTAATATATTATAATCATTCAAAATATTAAATTCACATAAAAGTTGTTCTTTTACTTTTTGAATCTTGAGAATATTTCTTCTAACTTCTTTTTTTTCCTTATTTAAGAAAAAGTTATAATTTGGAAGATAAGAATTATTTTTAATAAACTTAACTTCAAAATTTGAATATTCCTCTCGTTTTAGAAAATCTAATTTGATTGGGGTTTCTAAAAAGATTGTGAAGACACGTTCTTTAATAAGTTTAAAGATAATGTCGTGAACTTCGTTTTTAGCTTTAATTATTGGGATTATAATGTTATTTTGTTTTAATTGTCTAATTGAGTTTAACTTTAAAATTAAATCATCCATTGAGAATATTTCAAAAAGAAATGGGATTTTATAATTTAATAATTTACTTAAGTCTGCATTTGGTTTTGAAACTTTTAAAATAAAATTATTAAAGTCTTTTTTCTGTAAATATTCTAAAAGAAGTTGCAAGTCTAAAACTGAAAACTTATCATAATTAATAATAACCCTTTTGTCAATATTATCAAAAAGAGGAATAACATCAGTTAACGTTTTTTCACTTAAATTTATTTCAAGTAAAGAAGATTTAATTTCTGTAAGGATTTTATTAATATTAAACTCTTCACAAAATAAGCTTTTTTTATCAAGTGATAAAGGAATGTTATGCAGAATAAAATCTGGATTAAAATCATTAATCACTTCATTAATAAGAGAAGCACTTCTTAAGTTAATTTTTGTAAAAGAAAACGGAGTATTAAGATACGAATCTGAAACATAATGGATTTTACTTTGTTTAATATTTTCTCTTAAGGATTTTCCAATTAATAAAAAGGAAGGATTTCTTTTTCCAATTATTAATATTTTCATCTTAACCCAAATCTTGAAATTGCTATTGGTTTGCCAAATAATTCATACATTCTCAAATATAAATTTAAGTTCAAGCCTAAAAAGTCTGAATAAATATTATCTGTCTCAATTTCCATCTCTAATTCCTTAGCAAGTTTAATTGCTTCAAGAACATAATAATAAACTAAGTTTGAGATTGGAAATGTCACTTCATCAAATAAGAGCTCATTTTCTTCTGTATCTAAGGCAAGCTCAAATAAAACTTTTTTAATCCCAATTTCATCTAAGAATTTTATAATTTCTTTTAAATGGATATAATTTAATTTAGAAATAATAATTCTAACAGTTACTTTTTGATTTAAGACAGATAAGTTTCTCAGTGCCTTAATAGATTTAAAAAAAGATCCTTTTTTATTTACTAAGAAATCATGTAAGAATTCTTGATGGCCACCTAAGTTAACAATAAAATTGTTTACACCTAATGTCATTAAGTTAATACAAGATTTCATACTTTCTAATGAATCTAATTCAGTGTCAATTCCAATAAATTTAAAATTACTTTTTGAAAACTTTAAGATTTCATGAATGTTAGGATGAAGTAAGGGATTTCCTCCTTCAAAAATAATTTCATTAACACCTTCTCCTTTTGAAAGTTTTAAATTATTAATAATCTCCTCATAAGTCTTTTCTTTTCCAGGCTTTTTACCTAACCATTTGAAAAAAGGACTTTCATTAATAGTAGCATCATTAATCTGGATACTTTCTTTTTTATAATGTAAAAATGGTTTATACATTTCATATAGTTTTGGATCTAAATATTTTTTATAAAAAATTCTTGCATTATATTTAATTGATCTAATCATTCCTTCCTTAGAAGAATAAACTAATGGATGATGTTGATGATAACCTATGGCATCTGGATTTAAAACAAATCTCAACCATTGAAGTCTGTATCCTAGTTCTTGATCTTCCACGCTCCAAAAAACAAAGCTTTCATCAATCATGCCTGAATTTAAGTAATACTTTCTTTTAACAGAAATATTATTTGTTAAAACCATTACAAAAGGTGCCTTAAATGTTGAAGGTTCATCATTACACCATTTGAAGAAATCTTCTCTTAAGTCTGGCCTTGCTGGAATTCTTTTAATTTTATCAAAGTCATTTAGAATAGTTTCTGGAGTAAGAGTATTGAATATCTTTTCATTTGTATGCATATCTAACCTTTTACCAATTACTAAAATATCATGATTATATTTCTTTTCATAAAGTAAATGTGATTTTAAATGTTCTTCTAAATTAGTTGGATCTGATATTACATCAGCATCTAAAAATAATATTATTTCTCCGTTTGCATACTCGGCCCCTAGATTCCTTGCTCTGCCTGGCCCATATCCAAGATCATCTTGAAGTATATATCTTAATCTAAATGGCGCATTTAAGCTTTTTATGACTTCTGGAGAGTCATCAGTTGAACCATCATCAATTACTAAAACTTCAAATTTGTTTTTAGGTAAGGTTTGATTAAATAATGCAACTAAAGTATTTTTTAAAATTCTAGAACGATTATAAGTTGGAATAATTACAGAAATGATTGGTGTCTCACTTTCAAAATTTTTATTATCAAATAATAACTTATGACCAACAACAGCTCCAGATTTTCTTCCTTTCTTAATTCTATTACTTTTATAATGAGATAACGAAAAAGGAGTAAACCTAGGGATTAACTTAATGTTATATTCCTGCATCTTTTTTAAACATAAGTTGATATAAGGCAAGGCATCTGGAATTGATGGCACATATTCCTCAATAAGATCGTACTCTTCAGGAACACTTTCTGGGAAGAATAATTGTATTTCTTTAATTCCAATTTCATTTAGGTAATCAATTGTGTTAGCTAAGAAACCTAGGCTATGTTTTGTGATTATTAATTTAATAACAATTTTCTGATTTGTTTTAATTAAGTTATTAATCCCCAGAATTGTTTCTGAGAATGCGTCTTTATTATTAACTAAGAATGTATGAATCTTTTCTTGAACAGAATAAAAATCAATATAATACTTGAAAACTTTTGCACTCTTGAATTTCTTTGACAAATCTGCTGAGATTAATCTAGCATTAGTCTCAATTGATGCTTTAAATCCATAAGTTCTAACAAGCTTAATTATTTCTAAGATTTCACTATTTAGTAAGACTTCACCACCACCAATAATTATTTCATCGTAAATCTCAGAATTAACTTTTTGAATCTCACTTTCAATTTCTTGTAAACTTTTCTTTCCTACTTTATGCTCAAGAAAACTACATAGAACACAATTGTTATTACAAGTATCTCCAATTAAAATTCTAAATTGCAATTTCCCCCCAAAGTATAATAAAAAAAGGAGACTTAAAAAGATTACCAATAGATTTTTAATTCATTAATATTTTAATTCTAAACATGGGGAGAAGAGAACCTTGCGGGGGGCCTTTTAAAGCACCAGTAATTCATGTAGATGGAAGAGTTACAGTTTGTTGTAAAGATGTTTCCTTAGAATTATTTCTAGGAAATATTAATGAAGAAGATTTTGAAGTAATTTGGAATAATGAAAAAGCAAATAAAATTAGGCTAGCTCATATTACTGGAGACTTAGATGAAATTCCTAAATGTAAATTTTGTAAAAACCTAGACAATACTTTTGTTAATAAAGCTGAGATTAAAGAATATTTGATTTCTATTAATAGAGAGGATTTAATAGAGGATGAACAATAAATATTGGAACTGGCTTTTCCTTATTTTAATTTTAGTATTCATTGGTTTTAAAATACCTACATTAAATACTCCTTTATATCAAGATGAACAATCACTCGTTGTTGCAACATTATTTTTATCTGAATCAAGTTTTCAAGAGTTTACTCCTTATGCAGGCCATCCGCCATTAATTACTATTCTTTTATTAGGCTTTATGAAATTATTTCCTTGGAGATTAATTTATCCTCACATTATATCATTAGCTTTTAGTATCTTAGCTTTAATTTACTTCTTTAAGATTATTGACCACTTTAGAAATAAGAAATTGGCTTTTTTTGGTGCTTGCTTACTTGCAACAACACCTCTCTTTTTTACTCAAGCAGGAATATTAAACCTAGATTTGCCTGGACTTAGTTTAGTATTAACCGCTTACTTTTATTATTTAAAAAATAAAAAAAGCTTATTTGTACTATTTAGTACACTAGCACTTTTAACAAAAGAGACAACTGGAATAATAATCACGCTCATATTAGCTTTTGATTTTTTCTCAAAAGTTAAGTCAATTAAACAAGTTTTGCCTTATATTAAAAAGAACTATGAATATTTAATCCCATATTTCTCATTATTAATTTGGATTCTTTTTTGTAAAATCTCTTATGGCTGGTTTATTTATCCAGTTCATGGCTCTTACTTTTTCCGAGATGGTGATTGGTGGAAAACGATCATTGAGTTTGTTTTTTTTAAAAATAAAAGACTTTTATTATTACCATTTATTTTTATTGGGTTAATATCAAAGAATTTAAGAAAAGAAAAGTTCTTACTATTAACAATTGTTATTTTTAATATGCTTTTTTTTGCAAATATCTTTCTTGGAAGGTATACAATAATAATAATTCCTTTCTATTTACTTTTATTTTTCATCTCTATTCCAAAATCAAAACTAGTTTTATTTATTTCAATCTTATTAATATTTATTAACATATTCAATATCTATCCAGACTCAAACACACTAACAAATGGAGAAGAGTATAATATGAATTACCTTAATGTAATTAGTTTTCATAAACAAGGTGTGGAATTAATGAATAAAGAATATCCTAATGGAGATATTTTCTCACTATGGCCAATAAATCAACATTTTAACCATCCTCAAGCGGGGTATTTAGATGTTCATCGAAATACGAAATCATTTTATGATGATGAATATTTAAATGAGACATTACTAAAAATTGCTTTTTCCTCATCTTTAGAAGACCCTTGGAGCCATAAAAGATTTATAAAAATTTTAGATGAACAAAACTTCATTCCTAAAATAATTTTAACTTGGCGAGGAGATTCAATAGTTATTTACGAGAAGCAATAACTTTAAAAGACTTCAAACAATATTTAAAAAAATGAAAATTGGGTATTTAAATTTAGGGATTACAAACTCATGTAATTATCAATGTATAATGTGTTCTCACCATGATCACATTCATACTTTTGGAAACCCAAATAAAAAGTGCCTTGAATTTCATAAAAGGAAAAAAGGATTTATTGATTTTAAAATTGTCAAGAAATTGTTTGAAGAATTTGTTGAAGATAAGGATGAGGGAAAAAATATTGTGCTTCAATGGATTGGAGAAGCATTGATGCACCCTCAATTTGATGAAATCTTAGAATATGTTTGCAAAATAAATTATGAGTATAAGATCTTTGATAATCTAACAATTAATACTAATGGATATTATTTTGATAAAAAAACATGTGATTTATTCATAAACTTAATTGATAAGTATAAACAAAGAATTACTATCACTTTTTCTATGGAAGGAATTAAACCAGAGACTTATAAGAAAATTAAACAAACAGATAGAGAAATTAATGAAATTAATGATAATATAAAATATTTAATTAGAGAAAGTAAGAAAGTTAAAAATAAGTGTAATGTTTTGATTCAATGTTTAGTTATGCTTGAAAATTGTGATGAATTAAAAGAGTTCAAAGAGTATTGGGTAGAATTTTTTGAAAAAGAGAAATTAAAATTTAAAACTGTTTTTGATTATTATCATTCTTCTCCAGATATTAATTATTATATTGCATTTAGAAAGACTGATGGGCCACCAATTCAAAAACAATTGGATTATGAATACTCAAAAGCAAAGGTGATCCTAAAGTGAAACCATGTGAAAGAAAAGAGGTTTCTAAATGAAACCATGTGAAGGAAAGGAGGTTTCTAAATGAAACCATGTGTTGGAAAAGAGGTTTCTAAATGAAACCATGCCCAGGCCCATGGGTTACTCCATCTATTGGATGGGATGGGAAAGTAACTGTTTGTTGTAAAGATATTACTTTTAAAATTAATATGGGAAATATTAATGATAAGAAATTAAAAGAAATTTGGCATTCTGAAGAAATGAATGAGTTGAGAATTAAACATATTAAAAATGAGTTAAGAGATGTATTTCCTTGTTGTGTTTGTGATGGAATTGAGGATGAAATTTTTAATATTGAGTATTTAATTGCTTATGTTAAGAAAATCAAGAGATATGATTTATTAGAATACCTTGAGCCAAAATCAAATGAAAAAGCAAGAGTTATAATTAAGACTGATGATAAATTAAAAGAAAAAACAGACTTGTTCTTTGAGAGAATTTTAAAATGAAAATATGTCCTTGCCCTTGGTTAAATTTTGATGTTAAATCAAATGGAGACATACATATTTGCGAAAATATTAAAGATGTTGTTGGAAATATAAATGAGTGTAAGCTTGATGATGTTTTGAAAAGTAAGATTCTAAAAAGATTAAGAAAAGACCATGTAATCTCTGATCTTAATGATACTTGTAAAGATTGTTTAATTAAAAAGAACATTGAATTATTTGATTTAGTTGAGTTATTAATTAAAAAGGAATTATACTCACTAATTTATGATATCTTCATAGATATTCCTGATAAAGATTGGTTTTTAAAGACTCTTTTTAATAAAATTGAGGATGAAAAAAAGTATTTGGATTTATTAATTAATACAGAGATTATATTAGAATTAAATAAAGAAATCTCTAAAAAGTTTCCGCATGTAATTACAGTTGAGGTTTCTAATTCTTGTAATTTAGATTGTATAATGTGTAAACTTCGTGAATGGGATAAGTATGATCCAGGATTAATGAAGTTAGATGATTTTAAAACAATTATTGATAAAATAGAATCATCAGACTTACTTGTTGATCACTTAAGATTATTTTGGACTGGTGAACCTACATTAAATCCAGAATTCTCAAAGATGATAAAATATTTACAAGAAAAAAATGTTCCGAGGATTAGTTTTGATACAAACGGTTCTAATTTTAATGAAGATGTAAAAAATGAAATATTAAATTTGAGTAAGAAAATTCCAGTTCATATTATTTTCTCATTAGATGCTTTTACAGAAGGCACTTATAATAAAGTTAGAAAAGGTAAAAATCTTGATAAGATTGTGAATAACATTATTAACCTATTAAATGAAAAAGATGAAAACTTGAAAGTTATGATACAATTCATAGTAATGGAAGAAAATAAACATGAAGTAAAAGATTTTGTTGAATTCTGGAAAAGTAAATTTAAGGATTTTAGTATTTTTTCAAATGAATCTTTTGCAGTAGGAGATGGAGTAAACCTCAGATTAAAGATAGAGTATCCAGATAATACTCCTCAAGAAAAAGCAAATTTATTATTCAAAAATACTATTGAATCAATTAATGACCCTTGTCTAAAAGGTTTGGGTTTGCGAGAATATAAAGAAGAAGAAGAAAATACTTTTACGTGCGCACACCTATTTAGAAATATTATGATTAGAAGAAATGGTTTTATTACATTATGCCCACATGATGCAATGATGGAGTTAGAAGCAGGAAATTTACTAAAGCATAGTCTAAATGAAATTATGAATTCTAAAAAGGTTATGAAATTTAGAGTTGATAATATGTTTAAAGATTATAAGTCCGTTCCAGACAGATGTAAAAGCTGTGTTCCTGATGTTTGTTTAAGGCCACAAGAAGAAGAGGAAATTAAGAAAATTCTGGGATTAAAAAAAGAGGAAACCTTTCAAGAACAATGTGCTAATTTAAATTTAGTGAGCTATGAAGAAAATAAAGTGATTACTGAAATTTCTCCGAAGAATTATTATAGGGGATTTTTTGATAAATGGAGCATTACTTTTTGGGAAGGGGATGAAACAATTAAAGAAGGTTATACTCATATTTTAGGAAGGGATTTTGGTTTTATTGATTATACTTTTAGAAATAAGATTAAAGAAGTTAAAAAAGGAAAGATCAAATTAAGGATCTCATCTCATTCAAAAAAGATTGAAAAAACTGAAGAAAATGCATCAGTAATTAATGTTAAACTTAATGACGTGAAGATTGGAAGTATTAAAGCCTATTTTAATTGGCCAGATTGTGAAATATCTACTATTGAATTTGATGGAAGTAAAATAATTAAAGGGCTTAATAAACTCACTTTTGAAATTAAAAAAGATGATGTTTATTCAAACGGGCTTAGTATTTATGAAACATCAATAAGCAATAAAGAAAAGATGGGAATAATAATTGAGTTAGAAAAATGATACCCAAAGATGCCTGGTTAACATTAGAATTAACAAACTTATGTAATTTGGATTGTCCTTTTTGTTATCAAAACCACGGGCACATTCAACCAAAGGGGCTTATGTCATTTGAACATTTTAAGAAAATTATTGATGGGATAATTGAAAATAAAAATAAATTTGTGAACTTTAATCCTTTTCATAGGGGCGAAGCATTATTACATCCTGACTTTAATAAAATGATGAAGTATGTAATTAATCAAAGTGAAGTTAATTCTCCTTTTTTTGACTTTATGGTTTTACATACAAATGCAAATTTACTTGATAATGAGAAAATAGATTTATTATTAGACATAGGAAGCCAAAGGGTTTTCAAATATCCGGGAAATTTATTTTTCTCAATAGATGCTGCAAGCACTCAGTCTTATAATAAGATAAGGCCTGGTGGCAATTATGAAAAGGTTGTTGATAATATTAAAAAATTCATTTTGAAAAGAGAAGCAATAAATCAATTTGGGCCAAGTGTTGTTCTTCAATTTATTATTCAAGAAGAAAATGAGAAAGAAGCAAAAGAATTTGTAAACTTTTGGTCTAACTTCTTTAAAGAAAATAATATTGATTTTAATATAGATAAAAACTTTGGAGATGAAATTGGAGAAGTTCAGAGAACAAATATTTACTTAAGAAGATTACAAGGACCAACTGTTAAAATGGAAGATAATATT